>OGGQ01000157.1_pt1 | contig 93039 bp, 85 predicted proteins | sample 1571191 | NCBI WGS metagenome assembly OGGQ01 (sample SAMEA2582061, study PRJEB24529) | metagenome | biome: Human gut stool | place: China | collected 2011
AAAAATGGAATCTAAAACCCTTGATTTTACTGGGATGAAGATTCCGAGAGATTATCATAAAAGAAAGGAGGAATACGAAAATGGAAGAATTAACCAGACTAGAAGAACGAATCATGCAGTGCATTTGGGATTATCAAGGAGAAGTTCCTTTTCTTGATCTGATAGAGACAGTCAAAGAAAAGCTCAATAAAGATTATAAAAGAACAAGTATCCGCGGATATCTGTTCCGGCTAGAAGAGAAGGGATATATCAAAGTTACCAAGAAAGGAAGAAAAGCATATGTGCAGCCATTGATCGATGAAGAAACATATGGCAAATATCAAGCTGAGGAAGTTTTAGATCGTTGGTTTGACGGATCTGCAAAACGATTAGTAAGTGCATTAGGAGAGAAACTGACAAAAGAAGACGGGGAAGAGTTAAGAGGGATCTTAGATGACTTTGATTTTGATGATAATCATAATAAAAATATTTAGCGGAATATTCTTATGTACACTGCTTGGAACGATCTTATATCTTTTTTGGAAGGCTGTAGGACGGTTGATAGAACACAAGGGATATATTGATATCAATTATCTGATATGGAAGATGGTATTATTGATGTTTGCCATACCAATCACGTTGATCTATGCAAATGGATTTGAGAAGAGTACTTATGTATTTGAAGTTACAGGTCCGATCAAGTGGGTCATTGGAATTTTGATGATCATCTGGCTGGTTGGAACGATCATTTTTACGATCAGATTTTTAAAGAAATACAGAGCAATAAGGAAGGATATTTTAAATGCAGATCCATGTGGCGATGAAATTCAAAGTATGGTAAAAAGCATATCAAAAAAGTTAGGGGTTCATAAAGAAATTCAAGTAGTGATCTTAGAAAAAGCAGGCGGACCAATGTTATATGGGGGTTTGAAACCAAGAATCATTCTGCCAAGAATTTATGAACCACAACAGTTAAATATGATATTTACACATGAATTGATTCATTATAAACATCATGATCTCATTTGGAAACACTTGGCGAACATTATCTGTTGTATATACTGGTTTCAACCTGCGTTAAAGGATGTTTTTTATCAATTAGATCAATGGGGAGAAACATACTGTGACAGGACAGTATGTGAATATCTGCCAGATGTAAAAGGATATTTTTCTACGATCATAGATATTTCTATGGAAGAGATCAGATACGGAAGATATACAACAGCGGGGTTATATGAGAGTAAGGAAGTATTAAAGCTACGAATGGAACGGATGAAATCTTATCGACAACAAAGAAGGCTGCGAAGAGGAATTTCTGTAAGTGTCTTATTTGGAATGATCATACTCAGTGCAACTACGGTATTTGCTTCAGGGATAGGATTTGTAAAGGCATACGATAAGATTGCAGATGAAACAAGAGAGGAGATCAATGTTGGAACGGAAGGTGATATAAAAGATCAGAAAGCAAAGTATAGAATGTATGATAAAACCAGAATCAAAAAGTGCATGATAAAAAATGAAAGATTAAAAGAGAATGATGGAAAACCATTTACATGGAAGATCAAGCCGAAAGAGAGAATAGAGACAAAAGAAGGACACTTAAAAAAGGGAACTTGTGTTCAAGTGGCTGCCTGTATGGGGTTTGAAGAAGAACACCCTGAAACACATATAGCAATTGGAATTATTGATGAGGATGGAGAGGAAACTTATATAGAGAATGGGGTAAATCTGGTAAGCCACTTAAAGGTAAAAAAAGATGGACGGTATCGGGTATTTTTAGAAAATCTAGGGGCGAAAAAAGCGATAGCGGGTGGACATTATATGGTGATAACGGAAGAAGAGTAGAGGAGAGAAAAGATGTTTGTAAAAAAGGTATTAATGATAGTGCTTGTTAGTGTAATATATTTAATTAATTTAAATATTCCAGTAGCTGCAGAAGAAAATGAACAAGATATTATTTTTTCACCTAATTGGATGTTAGAAAATGGATATAAGGAAGAAGTAGAGGAAAATCAAGAAATATTACCATTTGCTACAAGAGTTAATGTAAACTGGAAAGTTGGACTAAAAACAGAAAAGAAAACGAAAACATTTCATAAAAATGCAGGAAGTAAAATTACTGTAGAGGCAAGTGTGTTTCCAACAAAGAAAATACGTATAGGAATTGTAGCAAAAAGTATAGGAAGAATGTATGTAGAGACAACAGATATGGCAAAAAAGACATTTAATATAAAAAAAACAGGGGAATACAGTGTTTTTGTTACAAATAAATCCGACAGTACAATACATGTAGTCGGAAATTATACAAAATAATAAAGGAAAGGAGGAGAAAAATAATAGCAAGAGTTCATGTAATATATTGGGTGGAGCCAGTGTTCATAAAAGAGCATCGTATCATATGAATTCTTATATTATTGCAAATGGTAACTAGAAACGGTAACTAATGATTTGTATGATATAGGAGGTATAGTCATGAGAAGTTTAAAAGAATAACCGCAGCGATAGCAATAATTTGCAGGGTTTGTAATTCTAATGATAATACGGGAAGTAAAGTTAGAAAAGCTAATAGCGCTTACTATCCAGAAGTTGAATGTGGATATATAAAATATTCAGGAGTAAAGTATTTGTATAAAGAGGGGTTAAAAAAGACAAAAGTTGCAACAAAAGCAATTTCTCTAATGATATCAGCAGTACCTGGATGTGGATGGGGGCTTTCAGCAGTTTCCTTGGCATCATCCTATGGAGGATATTCAGCTTTAGAGAAGGCGGTTCATAAAGCTTATTATAAAAAGAAAGGAATAAAAGTATATTATAAAATTCATAAATCAGTAATGAGTATGAATAAAGTAAGATATGTTGTTGGTTAAGAGAAAGGAGCAAAAGGATGAAAAAAAAATTGCGATTAAAAACATTTCGTAAAAATATAATTCAATTGGTAATATTTCTAGGAATTGTTACCGTTTTAAGTAGCTCACAAAAATATATTCCGTATACAAGACAAGAAATTATAGTGCAGGATATATTTCTATTTTTATTGTATTTGGTTTTGAGTATTGTAATTGATATAATCAATGAGAAAAAACAAGGCTAGTTGATTTAAGAATATGAAAAATAGGAGCAATTTGATATGAAGAAAAAACGAAGCATAATTCTAATAAGTATTCTAATCATTGTATCGGCTGTCATATATTTTTACAAACCACAACAAAATAATTCCTATCAACTTGGAGTCATTATCTCAATAGGGAATAAAGATAAAAGCAATATTTTATATTATAATGACGAACTTCAAAAAACAGGACAAAAGAAGTTGAAGATCGGAAATATTGCGAGTCAGTATGATATTCCAAAGACAGTGAATGATAAAGTGTATATGATCCCAAAAGGAGTTCCATATGTAAATGAGCGAGAAGAAGTAATGGAGCTTGATCATAATACACAAAAAATAAAGTTATATAAAATAGGACGGCCGGGACTTTTTGCTTTTGATGAGAAGGATGGTGATATCTATACAACAAACTGGATAAACGGTGTATCGACTCTGACAAAATATAACGAAGAGACGGGGAAGATACAGCGATATGAAGAATCTGTTGGAATGTTTGGATATTTACATTGTGCAGGGAATTATGTTTATGTAGAAAAACAGGTCGATCAGGAAGAAGGAACGATTAATTATTTAATGAAGATCGATCGGAAAACATTAAAGAAGGTAAAAGAAATAAAGGTAAATCACAGCGAAGATGAATCCGTGTTTTTCTATTCAGATGATAAAAATCTCTATTTTTCTTCAGGAAATATAGATAAAATCTTGTATCAGATGGATTTAAAAAAAGACAAGATCAGCAAGCTCAAATTAAAAGAAATAAATCCACAGCAAATTTTACCGTATAAAAATAAATTGTTTGTTACACACTGTGATCTAATCAGTGGAATGGGAAAAGCAATTTCATTGTTAAACCCACAAACAGGAGAAAGCAAAGTTTATAAATTCAAGCATAATGTAATTCAATGTCAAACAAAAGAGGGCTATTTGTATATACTAAGTAATGATAGTATCTATAAATATAAATTTGATGGAGAAAAAATGCATTTAGAAGCAAGCAGTAAAATCTCTTTCAAAGGATCTTGGAAGGATGGATATATCAGTAGCTTTTTTCTGAGATAATATGTTATCATAGATGATCGAATTTTTTGAAATGATTACGAGAAATGAGGATATGAGCGTGAAAGTGAATTCACACTCATATCCTTATTTTTGTTTTACAAATAAGAATTTAAAATATATGGAATAAAATGTAAAAACATATTGTAAATAAATGTATAATAATGTAAAATAAATCCATGCAAATAAAAGAAACATAAGGAGATACATATGACAGAAAAGCTAAAAAATAAAATCAATGATGAACAATTAAAGATCAGAGCGATTAGTGATGAAAAAATAACAGTAAAACTAACAAACAATTATGCATTTCAAAAAATATTTAAAAATACTAAAATTGTAAAAGGATTTCTAATGGCATTGCTGGATTTAAAAGAATATGAAATCAAAAAAATTGAAATTACAGATCCATTTACACTGGGAGAAAATGATGAAGAAAAAGAAGGAATTCCACCATGTATTCATGTTGGTATTTTAAATTTTAATCAAATGATAAGTCCGAATTATTACCATAAATTTAGTCTGATGGATGAAAAAACCAAAGAGATATATAGTAGAAAATTTCAATTTCATATGATAGAATTGAAGAAACTAAAGTACGTAAAAGAGAAACAAAAGAAAAAACCATTATATCGATGGGCAAAGTTGATAGCTGCACAGACATGGGAAGAATTGGAACAGGAATCAAAAGGTAATAAGTATATGGAAAGGGCGCTGGAAGAGATGATAAAGATCAGTCAGGATGAGAGGGAAAGATATTTGTATCTGAGAGAAGAGATGGCAGAGAGTGACAGAGCAAGTCAGATACAAAGTGCACAGAGGATTGGACGTAAGGAAGGAGAAATATTAAAATTAATTTCATTAGTTCAAAAGAAAATTTTGAAAAATAAAACTTTGCCACAGATTGCAGAAGAATCAGAAGAAGATACGATAGTAATTGAACCTATTTATACATTAATAAAAGAGAATCCAGAGGCAGAGAAAGAAGAAATCTACAAAATGTTGAATTTGTAAGGAGTTTAACAATCGTTTGTTGACACATAAAAATAACAACACCAGTCTTGACATCCAATCATCGTTTGCATATAATAAAACCAATAGAAATAGTAGGAAATACAAAAATACCAGCGGAAGCGCAGCATAACAAGAATAGAAATGCTAAGCATCCGCTTTTTTATTCTAAATAAAAGGAGAAAGAAATGTTAAATCAGTTTTCAAGAACAGAACTATTACTTGGAAAAGAAGCACTTGATAAATTAGCAGGCAGCAGAGTTGCTGTCTTTGGAATCGGTGGTGTTGGTGGATATGTATGCGAAGCCTTAGTACGAAGCGGTGTCGGTGAGTTCGACCTTATTGATGATGATAAAGTCTGCTTAACAAACCTAAACCGCCAGATCATCGCAACAAGAAAAACAATCGGAAAATACAAAGTAGAAGTGATGAGAGACCGTATTTTAGAGATCAACCCAGATGCGAAAGTCAACGTTCATAAATGTTTCTTCTTACCAGAGAATGCCGATGAATTTCCATTTGAGGAATATGACTACATCGTTGATGCCGTTGACACAGTGACAGCAAAGATCTCATTAGTTATGGCAGCAAAGGAAAAGAATGTACCGATCATCAGCAGTATGGGAGCTGGAAATAAATTAGATCCAAGCCAGTTTAAAGTGGCAGATATCTATAAGACAAAAGTATGTCCTCTTGCAAAGGTTATGCGAAGAGAGTTAAAGAAGAGAAGAGTTAAGAAATTAAAAGTTGTATATTCAGAAGAAATGCCGATCAAACCAAAAGATGATATGGCAAACAGCTGCAGAACAAACTGTATCTGCCCTCCAGGAGCACAGCACAAATGTACAGAGAAAAGAGCGATTCCAGGCAGTACAGCATTTGTACCATCTGTCGCAGGACTGATCATCGCAGGGGAAGTAGTGAAGGATTTATGCAAGGCGTAAAAAGTGTAACAAAACAAGCATTTATGAAATCCATACCAATCATGTGCAGCTATATATTTGTCAGTATGGCATATGGAATGATGATGGAGAATGCAGGATTTGCGTGGTATTATTCGCTTCTTACAAGCCTTACCGTGTATACAGGAGCTTTTCAGTTTGTCCTGATCACATTTTTAAGTAGCGGGGCATCCATCGTTACGATTGCAGTGACGGCATTGTTGATGAACAGCAGACAGAGTTTCTACAGCCTTTCATTTTTGGAGACATTCCGTGAGATGGGAATAAAGAAACTTTATATGATCCATACGATGACAGATGAAACATATGCAGTAAACTGCACGATCGAAGACAAAGATGAAGACAGCAGAAAAGAGATGTTTCTCGTTGCATTCTTCAGCAGATGTTACTGGATGTTTGGAGCAGTGATGGGCGGACTGATCGGGCAGCTGATCCCGTTTGAACTCAATGGAATTGATTTTTGTATGACCGCATTATTTATCATCATTTTTATCGATCAATGGGAGAAAGCGGACAAGCATTTTCCAGCAATCACAGGAATTCTGATCGCAGTGATCGCATTACTGATCTTTGGACAGACCGCATTTATGCTGCCAGCATTGGTGATCGTTTCAGGAGTTTTAATCTTCTGGAATAGTGAACAACAGGAAATTTATACAGAAAGGGCAAAATAATGAACACAAAAATGGCATTGATCGCGATTTTCGTTTCTGCCGTGATCACATTTGGACTTCGATCCCTCCCTTTTCTTGTATTTCAGGAAGGAAAAGAGCTTCCAGATCAGATCAAACGATTAGGAATGGTGTTGCCATCTTCGATCATGGCAGTACTGATCGTATATTGCCTGAAAGATGTCGGGGATGACTTTATGGCAGATGGTTTATGGAAACTGATCGCAGCGGCAATTACCGCAGTCAGCTATAGATGGAAACATAATACGCTGATCAGCATTTTACTTGGAACAGTGAGTTATATGCTGTTCTTACATTTTTTTGGATAGAACTAATTTGAGATAGAATAAAACATAGGATGAGACAGGAGATATATATGGCACGAGAAATAGAGACAAAATGTATTCATTTAGAAGAGGAAGAAAATTCGATCAACCACTATGGTGCGATCAGTTACCCAATCTATCAGTCAGCAACATACGCACATCCAGGGGTCGGACAAAGCACAGGTTATGATTACAGCCGCCTGCAGAATCCAACGAGAGAACATCTGGAGAAGACAGTTGCTTCTCTGGAAAATGGAATCGATGCATTGGCATTTTCCTCAGGAATGGCAGCGATCACATTGATGATGGAATTATTCAAACCGGGCGATCATCTGATCGTGGATGCAGATTTGTACGGTGGCAGCATCCGTCTATTTAATCATGTATCTGAGAAAAACGGAATCGAATTTTCCAGTGTAGATTGCCACAAGGAAAATGTTGCAGCATATATCAGAGAAAATACAAAAGCAGTTTATATCGAGACACCAACCAACCCAATGATGAACGTCACAGATATCAAAGCATTAGCTGAGATCACAAAGAAACATAACATCCTTCTGATCGTTGACAATACATTTTTATCTCCATATTTCCAGAATCCATTAGATCTCGGAGCAGATATTGTTGTACACAGCGGAACAAAATATCTTGGAGGCCACAACGATACACTGGCTGGATTCTTAGTTACAAACAGAGAAGATATCAGTGAAAGATTTCGCTTCCTGATCAAGACAACAGGAGCTGGATTAGCACCATTTGACTGTTTCCTGATCCAGAGAGGGATCAAAACCTTAGGAGTCCGCATGGACCGTGCACAGGAAAATGCGATCGAGATCGCAAAATGGTTAAAAGAACAGGATATCGTAAAGAAAGTTGTTTATCCAGGATTCAAAGAACATCCGGGATACGAGATCATGAAAAAGCAGGCAAGAGGATTTGGTGCAATGCTTACATTTGAACTTACGAAGAAAGAATATGCGATCAATATCCTTGAAAAAGTAAGAATGATCAAATACGCAGAAAGTCTTGGTGGGGTGGAAACACTGATCACATATCCAATGACACAGACACATGCAGATGTTCCAGAACATATCCGCAAACAAAACGGGATCACGGATTGTGTGTTAAGAATGTCTGTCGGAATTGAGAATGTCAAAGATTTATTAAATGAACTGGAAGAGGTATTTGCAGAAGTACGAGGTGAATAAACTTTTGAAAAGGAGTGATTTGAAAAATGATGCAGAAGATTCAAAAATTTGGAGGTGCGATGTTACAATTAAAATAATTGTTATCTGATTTCTAAATATATAAAATTCATAAGTCCCAGAAAAAGCACAAAGTTTTGTTCTGGGACTTATTTAGTTTGAAAGAATATGTTAAATTGGTAGAAAATAATATTTATGAACAAAATCAAGGGAGAAACGTTATGAAGAATATAAAAGTTATAATGTGTGATATTGATGGAACACTGTTAAATAGCAAGGGAATCGTTACCTCCAAAACAATTGATGCGATAAAGAAAGTTCGAGAACAAGGAATCTTGTTTGGAATATCAACAGGAAGAGATGTTCCAAGTGTAAAAAGGTTGTTTGGAAAATGGGGAATTGGCGGGCTTGTTGATATGATCGTTGGAAGCAACGGAGGTGAGATTTATGATTACAAAACCGATTATTATGAAGAAAATTTTGCCCTTCCAGGAAACCTGATCGCAAATATCATGGAGCACTATAAAGATATGGATGTGAATTTTGCAATTCATGGGGATGGAGTTTTGTATACTCCGAAAGAAGATGAACTTATTAAAATTTTATCTAAAGGTGATCAGCTTCCATATGAAGTCATTGATTTTGACGAGTATTTAAAAGAAGATCGTTTAAAACTTCTTATTGTTTGCAAACCAGAAACTATGCCAGCAGTTATCGAGAGAGCAAAAACCTTTAAAAATGAACGTTTCAAATGTGCAAGTCTTCAAACGACGCAACACCTGTTTGAATTTATGGATCCTAGAATCTCAAAATCCTTTGGATTACAAAAACTGATGGAGATGCATGGATTTACAATGGAAAATCTCTGCACATTTGGAGATGCAGATAATGATTATGATATGACCTTGCATGCAGGAGTCGGAGTTGTCATGGCAAATGGAAGTGAAAAAACAAAAAGTGTTGCAGATCATATTACCAAAGACAATGATCACGATGGAATTGGAGTGTTTCTGCAAGAACATTTGATCTCCAGATCATAAGAATCTGTGGATTAAAAATATAAAGAGAACTTATAGCAAATCAAAAGAAAAACCTATAACAGAAATAATGCAAAAGATGTTGACAATAAAGATATGTGGTTGTATAATCTAAAACATAGAAAACCTAGTAGAAAAATAGGAAATAAAACGGAATAAAAACAACAACTTTTTATGGAGGTTTAGAATTATGAGTAAGATTACAGCAAGCGCATTAGAATTAATCGGAGGAACACCACTTCTTAAAGCAGATAGATATGCAGACAAAGCAGGAGTGAAAGACGCAACGATCCTTACAAAACTTGAGTACTTAAATCCAGCAGGATCTGTCAAAGACCGTATCGCATTGGCAATGATCGAAGATGCAGAGAAGAAAGGCCAGTTAAAACCAGGATCAACGATCATCGAACCAACAAGTGGTAACACAGGAATCGGTCTTGCAGCAGTTGCAACAGCAAAAGGATATAGAGCGATCCTTACACTGCCTGACACAATGAGTGTTGAAAGAAGAAACTTATTAAAAGCCTATGGTGCTGAATTAGTATTAACAGAAGGTGCCAAAGGAATGAAAGGTGCTATCGCCAAAGCCGATGAACTTGCAAAAGAGATTGACGGAGCAGTCATCTTAGGACAGTTCGTGAACCCAGCAAACCCAGCTGTACACAAAGCAACAACAGGACCAGAGATCTGGGATCAGACAGACGGTAAAGTAGACATCTTCGTAGCAGGTGTTGGTACAGGAGGAACATTAACAGGTGTTGGTGAATACTTGAAAGAACAGAACCCAGATGTTAAAATAGTAGCAGTTGAACCTGCAACATCTCCAGTATTATCAAAAGGAACAGCTGGAGCACATAAGATTCAGGGAATCGGTGCTGGATTCGTACCTGACACACTGAATACAAAGATTTATGATGAAGTTATCACAATCGAGAATGAAGATGCATTTACAGAAGGAAGAGCATTCGCACACAGCGAAGGAATCTTAGTTGGTATTTCTTCAGGAGCAGCATTAAAAGCAGCTACGATCCTTGCAGAGAGACCAGAGAACAAAGGAAAGACAATTGTAGCATTACTTCCAGATTCAGGAGACAGATATTTATCTACAGCATTATTCGCTGAAGAATAGGATTAAGATTAAGAGGAAAGAATATGGATATCACGGTACAGCAAGTAGAATTACTGTCCGATGATGATTATATCTATCTAGATGTAAGAGGTGAGATCGCATACCAGCATGGACATATACCGAAGGCTTACGAATGGGCTGGTGATTTCTCTCACATCGAGGAACTTCCAAAGGATAAGAGACTGATCGTATATTGCAACTATGGAGAGAAAAGCGCCCCAATTGCCGAACAGTTAAGACAAGAAGGGTATGAAGCTTTGAACTTATCCGGCGGTTACCGAGAATGGTTATTACATGTGACATCCCAAAAAGAACAGATGCAGGACGTTTCAAAGGACGGACTGCATCTGTTTTCGTCTACAGAAGAATTAACACCAGACGAGGTTAAACGATATGATCGTCAGATCATCCTGCCACAGGTAGGAAGTGACGGACAAAAGAAATTAAAGAAATCAAAAGTTCTGATCATCGGAGCTGGCGGCTTAGGTGCACCAGCGGCTTTATATCTTGCAGGAGCAGGCGTTGGAACGATCGGAATTGTGGATGCAGATGATGTCAGCGTGTCAAACTTACAGAGACAGATCATTCACACAAGCAAAAGAGAAGGAACAAATAAGGCAGAATCAGCAAAGAAATCAATGCTTGAATTAAATGAGCATATCAAGGTAAACACCTATCCAGAATATTTATATGCGGATAACGCAGAAGAATTGTTCAAAGAATACGATTTTATCATCGATGCTGTGGATAACTTTGAGACAAAGTTTCTGATCAATGATACATGTGTGTTGTTAAAGAAACCATTTTGTCATGCAGGAATCTTACAGTTCCAGGGTCAGGTTATGACCTATGTTCCAGAAGAAGACCAGCCATGTTACAGATGTATCTTTGAGGAGATACCAGAAAGCGGTTCTGTGCCAAACTGCAGTCAGGCAGGGATCATTGGTGCAGTCGCAGGAATCATTGGATGTATTCAGGCATTAGAAGCGATCAAGTATCTGTTAGGAATCGGGGAATTGCTGACAGGCAAGATGCTTGTGATGGATGGATTAACGATGAATACAAGAGTAGTTAAATTTCCATCGAAGAATAAGAATTGTCGTGTCTGTGGAGAACATGCGGATATTACGAGCGTGAAGGAAAACAGGATGGAATATGTCGGAGCGGCTTGCCCGGTGAAATAATATTAATAGAAAAATATAAGGGGTAGAAGATAGAATTCTGCCCCTTATATTTTATACAAAAGGAGAACTAGAAAATAAACAGAAGTTCTTCTTTTTTAATTAAAAATTACCACATTTCAAAAAAGAATTTTTACCGTATTTTTTTGCAATAGATAAAATGTACCACATTAAAAAGCCTGTTCTTGATAAGTTGGAAGAATCGTTTCGTGCTATACTAAATTCAAGTTAAACAACAGGAGGTGCAAAAAAGAAAGTCATTAAATTTGAAAGGATAAACAATATGAAACGTTCAAAAGACAAATTTTATATGAAACAGATTTTTGATTGTATTTCAGATGGAGAGATCATTGCAACTGGAAAGATTGCCAAAGAAATCGGATTGTCTGAGAAGTCAGTTAGAAATCGCTTAAATGAATTGAGTGACTTCCTATTAGAAAATAAGCTTGGAGAAATACAGCGGAAACCACGAGTTGGAATTTGGCTAGAAGCAAATGAAAATCAAAAAGAAGAAATACAGAAAATATTATCAGATGAAAATCTGCAAGTAGGAAATTATGATCCAAGAGATAGAGTAAATGAGACATTAAAGGTATTTTTTAATTTGCGTCCATGGCAGACAATGACAACACAGAAACTAGCTGAGAAGTTATTCTTAAGTGTTCCAACAATGCTGAAAGTATTAAAGGAATGCGAAGAATGGCTGGAAGTATACCACATTTCTCTTGTGAATGAAAGAGGAAAGGGATATCGGCTCAAAAGTGAAGAAAATGAATACAGGGTTGCATTAAAGAATCTGATCATGATGAAGAAACCAGGAGAAGAGATCAAAGAGAATATAGATTATTTCTTTTCTAACATTGATGTTTCTGCGATCAGAAAATGTATCATTCAAACAGAAAACGAATGGGATTACCATTTCACAGATGAATCATTTTATGAGATCTTAATTTATTGTTGCATTGCGTATAAGAGAAAAGAGCTTGCATTACCATTAGTCAGCGATTATTTTCCAGAGGAATTAAAAATCCTTAAGAAATATAATGAATATGCATTTACGGTAGCAATCTTTGAAAAATTAGAAGAAGTATTTCATGTACATTTTTTGATAGAAGATGTTTTGTTTTTATCAATTCAGATTTTGTGTTCAAAGTTTATTGGAATATCAGATGTAGATGTGACATTAAGTCAGGTAAAGAAATATGACAATAAATTGGTTGATTTTGTAGATCGCATGTTAAAGGTAATCAGAGATATTTTAGATGTTGATCTCACTTCAGATGAGAAAGTAAAAGAAAGCCTGATCATTCATTTAAGACCAACAATTTTCAGACTTCGTTATGGAACGCCACAAAAAAATGCATTGATTGATTTTATAAAAAAAGAATATAAGAATGTATTTCGTGCAAGCTGGGCGATCAGTATTTTGTTTGAAGAATATTATGGACTTCAGATTACAGAAGATGAAATTGGATATATCGTGTTATATATTCAGGCAGCGATCGAAAGAAAAAAACATCAGTACCGCACGGTAATGGTTTCTAATTTTAACATGGGTCATACACAATTAGTAAAAGAAAAGATTAAGAAATCTGTGCCAGAGATTGATGAAATTAAATTTGTAAGTATTCATGACTTTAAGATTGCGGATTATGAAGATTATGACATTATCATTTCGACAGAAGAGAGAAAAGAAAAAGATAAGAGAATTGTAGTCATTCCAAATATCTTAAATGAAACAGGAATTTCTACTTTGAGGGCACATTTAGACAATATGAATTCTATAATGATAGAAAATGCAACACCATTTTCACCAGAATGTTTTATTTTATTTTCACCGGAATTTATATTTACTGATCTGGAAGTCAAAACAAAAGAAGAATGTTTAAAAATAATGAGCCAGGCAATGGAAGAAAAGCATGTTGTTACAGAAGATTTTTATGATTCAGTTATGGATCGTGAGAGTAAAACAACAACAACGATTGGAAATGGGGTCAGTCTCCCGCATGGTTCACCGACAGCGGTTAATGAATCAAAAGTTGGGATAGCAATCTTAAAAAATCCGATCATGTGGGACAATGAACAGGTTCAGGTCGTATTTTTACTGGCGTTCCGTTTAAGTACCAGAGATGAGATCAGCAGGATTCAGATGTTTTATAAAGAATATGTAACATTGATCGATTCAGAGGAAAAATTAGAGAAATTAAAGAGTATGAAATCAAACATTGAGTTATATAAGTATCTGATTCAATAAGTAAAAAGAAAAGTTAAAAGGAGAATTAAAAATGGATATTAAAAGTGTATTAGATGAAAGAGTTATCGACTTAAATATGACAGCAAAGAATAAGAAAGAAGCGATCGAGCATCTTGCAGGAAAATTAAAAGATGCCGGATATATTGCGGATGTTGATTCTTATATAGAAGATATTTATTTGAGAGAATCACAGGGACAGACAGGAATTGGACACTATGTGGCAATTCCTCATGGGAAAAGTGATTCTGTAACACAGGTAGGAATTGCGATTGGTAAAGTTCAGGATGAGATCGAATGGGAGACACTGGATGGAAATGGTGTAAAACTGATCTTTTTATTCGCAGTTGGAAATGATAATGAGAATGCAAAAACTCATTTAAGATTATTGGCTGAAGTAGCAAGAACCTTAGGTAATGACGATGCAGTAGAAGCTCTGTTGAATGCTAGCACAGTAGAAGATCTAAAAGCTGTATTTGCATAAATAAGTTTCCTAACACTCTATATAATTCTTAGGATCCCTGTTCCAATAGGAGCAGGGATCTTTTGCACTTCTATATGTTAAAAATAAATAAAAAATTACCGCATTTAAATACTTCCCTTGTGGAATGTGAAACAAAAAAACTACCCTAATTAAAATGCCCATATTGAAAAAATGTCATAATTAAATGGAAAAAATGCCACATTAAAAAGCCCTCTCTTAATGAACACAGTAAGGAAAGCTGGTGTATGATTAGAACATAAAGAAAGAGGTAATAAACAACCAAAAGAAAAATAAGAAAGGAGTTGTAAGTTATGAAAATCGTATCTGTATGTGCATGTACATCAGGAATCGCGCACACTTACATCGCAAAAGAAAAATTAATCCGTGCAGCTGAAAGCATGGGACACACAATCAAAGTGGAAACACAGGGAACAATCGGAACAGAGGATGAATTAACAGCAGAAGAAATCAAAGAAGCAGATGTTGTAATCCTTGCAGTCGATATTGCTATTACAGGAACAGAAAGATTTGAAGGAAAACCTACGATCAAAGTTCCTACAAATGTTTGTGTAAAAGCGCCTAAGAAACTGATCGAAAAGATCGAAAATGAATTAGGTAAATAAGAGAGAAACAAAAAACTATACTTAAAGGAGAAGAGAACAATGAAAAAACTTGGAGCGGAATTAAAACGTCACGCATTGACGGCCATTTCCTATATGTTACCTTTAGTAGTAGCATCAGGATTACTGATCGCGATCGGTAACTTAATGGGAGGAGAAAACGTAACTGAATTATCTAAGATGACACTTCCTAGTGCATTAACAACACTTGGTGTTATGGGTATGGGATTGTTACCATCCTTTATCGCAGGATATATCGCTTACTCAATCGCTGACAGACCTGGTATTGCACCTGGTTTCTTAATGGGTCAGATCGCATCATTCTTAGGAGCTGGATTCTTAGGTGGAATGGTCGGTGGTTACTTAGTAGGTTACATCGCATTATTCATTAAGAATAATCTGAAAGTACCTAAATGGGCAGAAGCATTAATGCCAATGATGATCGTACCAACATTATCAGCAATCATCGCTGGACTTATCATGTTCTTCGTAGTAGGAACACCAATTACAATGGCAACAAAAGCCTTAACAAACTTTATTACAGGACTTGACCAGTCTTCAAAAGCAGTTTATGGATTCATCATCGGAGCTCTTGGATGTATCGACTTCGGTGGACCAATCAGTAAAGTACCTAACTTAATCTGTGATGGATTACTATTAGAAGGAATCACAGGACCAGAAGCGATCAAAGTATTAGCAGCTATGGTTCCACCACTTGGAATTACATTCTCATTAGTATTATCAAAATTACTGAAAAAGAACATTTATACAGCACAGGAAAAAGAAAATATTAAAGTTGCGTTCCCAATGGGTCTTTGCATGATCTCTGAAGGAGTTATTCCAATCGCTATGAATGATATCATTCGTACAGTTATCTGTACAGCAACAGGATGTGGTGTTACAGGAGCGATCAGTTTCAGTCTTGATGTAGGAAGTAAAGTACCATCAGGTGGTGTATTTGTAATCCCAGCAATGTCAAATCCACTTGCAGCACTTATCGCACTGTTAGCAGGAACAGCAGTTACAGGTGTTTTACTTGTACTGATCAAGAAAAAGAAAACAGAAGAAGACGAACCAATGGTTGACGAAAAAGAAGAAGATCTTGATTTATCAGGATTCACTATTTCATAAAATCAGAAAGGACAGATAAGCTATGTATGTATCAATGAAGGGAATGTTAAAACGTGCGAATGAAGGCAATTATGCAGTCATGGCAATCAACTGCTTTAACATTGAGACAGCAAGAGCGGTGATCAATGCAGCTCAGTCATTAAGAGCACCGATCATCATCAATATCGTACAGGAACATATGGTAAATCATTGTGACAGCAATTTGATCGCACCGATCGTCAAGAAACTGGCACAAAGAGCAAGTGTTGAAGTAGCTTTAAATTTCGACCATGGGGAAGAAATCGGATTGTTAAAGAAAGCATTAGTTGATGGATATTCCAGTGTTATGGTAGATGCTTCCAGATACAACTTGGAAGGTAATATCCGAATGACAAGAGAAATCGTGGAATTTGCGAAACAGTTCGATGCAAGTGTCGAAGGAGAGATCGGATGTATGGGTGCTAGTGAAGGCGATAATTATACAGACGATGATATGAAAACTAATCCTGACGAGGCATTACGATTTGCAAAAGAAACTGGAATTGATGCATTAGCAATTTCTTTTGGAAGTTCTCATGGAAACTATCCAGAAGGATATGTACCAGAATTTGATTTTGAGAGACTAAAAGAAATCAAAGAAAAAACAAAGATGCCACTGGTACTGCATGGGGGAAGCGGTTCTGGTGATGAAAATATTAAAAGATGTGTTGAATTTGGAATCAATAAGATCAATGTAGGATGTGATTTTATGAATGCCAATGTAGACAGCATTAAACAGCATCTTAAAAAAGATCCAGACATCAATTATTGGGTAATGATGCATCAGGTGGAGATTGATAGCCAGGAATTAGTAAAAAAATATATCCACCTGTCTGGATCAGAAGGAAAATCATTATAAGATATCAACATCAAAAAGGAGAAATAGAACTATGTTAATGAACATGAAAGAACTTTTAAAAGTAGCAGATGAAAAAGGATTTGCAGTACCAGCATTCAATATCGGTAGTGATCAGTTATTAAAAGCTGTTATGCAGCAGGTAAAAGAAATGAAGAGCCCAGTCATCTTAGAGATGTCTCCAGACGAATTTAACTTTGTTGAAAACAGTTTAATACAGAGCATGATTTATGAAGCATCTAAAACAGATGTACCAGTTGTTATTCATTTAGATCATGGTGATAAATATGAAACAGTTGTAAGAGCAATTCAGGCAGGATTTACATCTGTTATGATCGACGCTTCTAAACTACCATATGAAGAAAATATTGCGATCACTCAGAAAGTATGTGAAGTTGCACATCTTGCAAACGTATCTGTAGAAAGTGAACTTGGAACAATCGGAACAACAGGAAACTCTATCGAAGGTGGAACAACAGGAATTATCTATACAGATCCTGATCAGGCAAAAGATTTTGTTGAAAAAACAGGAATTGATACATTAGCAGTAGCAATCGGAACAGCTCACGGAATCTACCCAAGCGATATGAAACCAGAACTCCGTCTTGACATCTTACAGATATTAAAAGATACTCTTGATATTCCATTAGTATTACACGGTGGATCAAGCAACAAAGATGAAGAAATCGCAAAAGCAGTTAAAATCGGTATTTCTAAGATTAACATTTCAAGTGATATCAAGGTTGCATTCTATGATAAATGTAGAGAAGTATTGAATGCTCATCCAGAATACAGAGAGCCTCTTGAAATCTATCCAGAACCAATCAAAGCTTGTAGAGAAGTTATTGCTCACAAAGTTAACTTATTTGATTCTGCAGACAAAGTTAAATATTACTACGAATAAGATATTTACAAACAACAACATAAAGAGGGGACAGCTTCGGTTGTCCCCCTTTTCGTTTATATAGGAGGGAAAGAAAATCATGAAATATGCAGTAGGAATTGATGTTGGGGGAACAAATACAAGAGTTGCGCTGATCAACGAGAAATATGAGATCAAAGAAAGAGTTCAGTTTGGATCAGATCCAAAAAATCCTATAAAAACATTAAACCAGATCAATGATGTGATCAAAGGGTTTGGAGAAAAAATCGAAGGGATTGGAATTTCTTGTCCAGGGCCATTAGACTTGATCAATGGGATTATTTTAACACCACCAAACCTTCCAGGGTGGCATAATTTTGAACTGACAAAAGAATTAGAAAAGATTACAGGTATTTCTGTGCAGTTAGAAAATGATGCGAACCTTGCAGGACTTGCAGAAACTGTGATCGGGGCTGGAAAAGGAAAGAAGATCGTAGAATTTCTGACCATTTCAACAGGAGTTGGTGCAGGATTATGTATTGATGGACAAATCTATCGTGGAGCAAAAGGATTTGCACAAGAAGTAGCAAACTGCATTTTATGGAAAAATGGTCCATCACAGGGAGATTTAAAGAAAGGTTCCATTGAATCAATTGCCAGTGGAACAGCCATCACAAAGAGGGCAAATGATGCAGGGTTAGAAGCTGCCCATGCAGGAGAAGTGTATCAACTTGCACAGGAAGGAAATGAAACTGCGGCAATGATCATGGAAGATGCTTATGAATATCTGTCAAGTTTCATTGCAACACTTTATGGTGTACTTGATCCAGAGCTATTTGTCCTAAGTGGAAGTGTTGCGTTAAAGATTCCTGGATTTATCGAAGAGATTGAAAAACGCGCAAAAGAGAAAGTATATGATGCGCTAAAAAGCAATGTGAAGATTGTGCCAGCGGCGTTGGGAGAAGATTGCGGTTTGATTGGAGCTGCATGTTTGGCTTTTGATAATTAGATATAGTTTTTGGGTAGAAGTAATAAATTATTTGAGATAATAAAATAGCAATGTTAAAATAATAAGGAACACTGAAATAAATCAAAAATAAAGAGGTGCTACCTATGACACTTAAAAATATGATTGAATTAGCAGATGGATTAACACCAATTGAAACAGAAATAGGATATTATATTCTAAAAAATCAAGAAGATATCTTAGATATGTCGGTTATTGAATTAGCAGAAAAAACATTTGTGTCAAAATCAGCCATTCATCGATTTTGCAAAAAGATTGGGTTAAAAGGATTCAATGAATTGAAAGTCATATTGGCAAAAGATATCTCAGAAATGAAATCAGATATTGAGATGATCGATGTAAATTATCCATTTGAACGAAAAGATGGACCACAGATGATCGCAAAGAAACTGAGTAAGTTATATGAAACAGCAATCTATGATACCTATGATTATATGGATTTTATAGAATTGCATAAAGTGGCACAATTATTACATAAAGCGGAAGTTATAGACATTTATACCCATTCACATAACATGAATGTTGCAGAAAATTTTCAGGATAAGATGTTAACAGCAGGCAAAAGTAGTGTAGAATGTCCACATGGATTTTATAAACAAAGACTGACAGCATTAGCAAGTAATCCGAAACATGCAGCGATCATTCTCTCATATTCTGGAAAAGCAACCTTTGTAAAGCCAATTTTAAAGGTGCTGCATCAAAAGAAGGTGCCTGTTGTGTATGTTGGGAAAGCAGGTGGGAATTTATATCCACAGTATGTTGCTGGTGCATTAACGATCAGCAGCAGAGAAAACTTAAGAGATCGTATCTCTCAGTTCTCATCTCATATTGCGATGCAGTATATGATGGATGTTGTTTTTGGCTGTATTTACAATATGGACCGTGAAAAGAATATTGAATATCTCAAAGAATCCATAGGATTTATGGATGATCGAGATATTCAGGATGAATGATACTAAATTATAGTTTGTTATAGATCATGGAATTTGTATATACATCTTTAGCATGTTTCGAATGATAATTCTCCATATAATTTTTCTGGAAAATGATAGAATAGATGTAATCAAAAATAAAATCCATATTTGTTTGAGAGGCAAAACTGGCAACTTTTTCATCAAAGGATTCATCATCAGGAAGTTGTAATACAATATCAGAATTCACAGCCAGTTTGGAATGAATATTACTTGTAACCGTAATGATCGGAACATTATGATCTTTTAAAACTGGAAGATAAGAATTGTAATCATGATGCATAGCACTATAAGTACAGAAGATCACAAGGTCATTAGAGGTAATATTGCCGACTGTATAAAAATTGTTCTGATATTCATCACCAATAATAAAATATTCATTTAATTTGATCATTTTATTTTTAAAATTCTCAAGAGAAATTCTGGAGTCACCTTTTCCAAACAGGAATACACGGTGGCTCTTTTTTATATTATAAGCAGTCATTTCTAATTGCACGGGATCTAACAGATTCCGTGTTTTTTTAATTCCATTTGCAAGAATTTCAGATAAATGAAGACCGATATCTTCAACAGAATCATCTGGAGAAAAAGGTAGATTAAAATTAAGATCCTGACCAGAAATAGATGTTTCTCGGATCAGTTGTAATTTGAAATCTTTAAATCCATCAAATCCTAATTTTTTGCAAAAACGTAAAACAGAAGAAGTCGAAGAAAAGGATTCTTTTGCCATTTTGTTTAAAGTGACTTGATCAAAAGAGTTTAAATTGTTTTGTAAAAAATAAATCATATTCTGCTCAGAATTATTAAAAAAATCAGGATTTTTAATTTGTTCTAGTATCATATCAATCATTCTCCTAAAAAAGTATAGTTTTCAAATATTTCTTTTTTTATTGTGAATTTGCACAAATAACCGGAATAAATTTATGCAGATTGTCCATGAAATAGTTGTGATGTTCCAAAAATAGCGTGAACTATTGAGCCTGAAATTTTCAAGAAATATAATCAGGGCACATGAAATAATATGACGGATATGGAGGAAAAAATCAATGAAAAAAGAATTTAAGATTGTGATATGTGGTGGTGGAAGTACTTATACCGCAGGGATTGTAAAAAATCTTTTGGAAGAGGAAGAATTAAAAATCAAAGAATTATGGTTATATGATATTGATCAGGAACGACAAGAAAAAGTGTCACTGATCGTAAAAGAAGTTGTAAAAGATTTAAGACCTTCTTTGGAATTGAAAATTAGTACGGATGAAGAAGAGGCATTTACAGATGCAGACTTTATTATGGCACAGATGCGAGTCGGTGGACTGAAAATGCGAGTAAAAGATGAACAGATTTCATTAAAACATGGATGCATTGGACAGGAAACATGTGGAGCCGGGGGAATGGCATATGGAATGAGAACGATCGGACCAATGGTACATCTGATCGATGTTTGTGAGAAATATGCATCAAAAACTTATTGGATCGTTAATTATTCAAATCCAGCTGCGATTGTTGCTAAGGCAACACAGACATTACGTCCAAATGCAAGAATTTTAAATATCTGTGATATGCCAGTTGAGGTAGAGGCAAGAATGGCAGAAATCCTAGACACAGATCTTAGCAATCTGGAAGTGGATTATTTTGGATTGAATCATTATGGATGGTTTACAAAAGTACAGTGTAATGGCGAAGATGTCACAGAAAAATTAAAGAAACATGTGGCAGAGTATGGTTATGTATCAAAGGCAAGTTATGAAGATGCCTTGGTCAAAGATCCAGACTGGTTACATACATTTACGAATGCAAAGAAGATCGTCAACTATTTTCCAGATTATCTGCCAAATACATACTGGCAGTATTATCTTCTTGGAGATGACATTGTAGATTACATGGATATTAATAATACAAGGGGAATGCAGGTTATTCATGGAAGAGAAACAAAGATTCGTGAGGCAGTTAAGAAACTAGAAAATGGAGAAAAAATCGATTTGACACAATTTTATGTAGGAGTTCATGGAAAATTTATTGTAGAAGTGGTAAAAGCACTTGCATATGACACGAGAAGCAGACAGCTTGTCATCGTAAAAAATGACGGAGCAGTCAAGAATCTTCCAGATGATGCCATGGTTGAAATTCCTGCATATATTACAAAAGACGGACCAGAACCAGTAAGAGTTGGAGAAATTCCAAGATTTTATAAAGGACTGATCGAACAGCAGGATGCTTGTGAAGGGTTGGTCGTAGAAGCAGTGATCGAAGGATCATATAAAAAAGCATTGCAGGCATTTACTTTAAACCGCACAATTCCATCTGCAAATGTGGCAAAAGAAATTTTAGATGAAATGATCGAAGCAAACAAAGAATACTGGCTGGAATTGAAATAAAGTTTCAAAAAGTTTCAGAGTGTTTCGTAATTCTGAAACTTTTTTAGGGAAAAAATATCCGCATCTACTAAATCCATTGTGAGAAAAAAGCTGACTCTGTATGATGTAAACAGAACAAAGAAAACGAACATATTTGAGGAGGCATAGAACAATGAAAGGTACAGTGAAGATCGTAACGATTGGTGGAGGAAGTAGTTATACACCAGAGCTGATGGAAGGTTTCATCAAACGATATGAAGAACTTCCAATTAAAGAAATCTGGCTGGTCGATATCGAAGATGGAAAAGAAAAAGTAGAGATTGTAGGAGCACTGGCACAGAGAATGTGGGATGCATCTCCATATGATGTAAAAGTTTATACAACATTAGACAGAAGAGAAGCATTAAAAGATGCAGACTTTGTTACAACACAATTTCGAGTAGGACTTTTAGATGCCAGAATTAAAGATGAAAGAATTCCATCATTGTATGGAATGCTTGGTCAGGAAACAAATGGAGCAGGAGGAATGTTTAAAGCATTTCGAACCATTCCAGTGATCGGACAGATCATAAAAGATATGAGAGAATTATGCCCAGATGCATGGCTGATCAACTTTACAAATCCAAGTGGAATGGTAACAGAAGCTGTAATTAAACATTTTGGATGGAAAAAATGTATCGGACTTTGCAACGTGCCAACGATCGCAATGATGGCAGAACCAAAGCTCCTTGGGAAGGATATCAGCCAGTTAAATTACAGATATGCAGGAATTAACCATTTTCACTGGCATAAAGTATTTGATGAAAATGGAAATGATATGACGCCAATTTTGATCGATCATATCAATGAAAAAGGTGGTGGAACACCAGCCAATATCTATCAAGCTGAATTTCCATTGGAATTACTTCACAGCATGAATATGGTGCCTTGTGGATACCACAGATATTACTACATGAAACAAGCAATGCTTGAGCATGCGATTGAAGAATTCAATGAAGGTGGTACTAGAGCAGAGCAAATGAAACAGGTAGAACATGAGTTGTTTGAAATTTATAAAAATGCAGAACTTCATGAAAAACCAGAACAACTTGGAAAACGTGGAGGAGCATATTACAGCGATGCAGCTTGCGAATGTATCCGTGCAATTTATGCAAATAAGAAGATCCATATGGTAGTAAGTACACAAAACAATGGAGCAATTTCATGCTTAGATGATGACTCTATCGTGGAAGTATCAAGCATCATTTCAGCGACAGGAGCACAGCCAATGGCATTTGGAAAGCTTCCATCAGCAGAAAAAGGATGGCTTCAGATGATGAAAGCAATGGAAGAATGTACAATTGAAGCGGCATTGACAGGAGATTACGGAAAAGCATTAGAAGCATTCGTGTTAAATCCATTAGTAGAAAATAATGAAAATACAACAAAAGTTTTAGATGAACTGTTAGTTGCACATGCAAAATATCTGCCACAGTTTAAAGAAAAGATTGAAGAACTTAAAGCAAAAGGAGTTCATTCTACAGATCCTGTTGTTATGGACTTAATGGAACATGGACACTAAGCAGGAGGCCGATATGGGTGTAACAAAAGAAAGTTTTGGCTTTTTAGAAGATAAAAGAGAAGCATTTCTATACACGATTGAAAATCAAAATGGATTTGCAGTTAAAGTTACTGATTTTGGTGTAAATATTGTTTCTCTCCTTGTAAAAAACAAGGAGGGAAACATCAAAGATGTAGCCCTTGGATATGACACCTTGGAAGAATATTTTGAGAATGGAATTATGTTTGGAGCAACTGTCGGACGGAATGTAAACCGTATCTCAAATGCCAGATTCGAAATTGATGGGAAAGAGTATCATGTAGCAAAAAATCGTGGAAAACATAACATTCACAGTGACAAAGAACATGGATTTCACAAAGTCTTATGGGATAGTGAGATCATTGATGATCATGCAGTGAAGTTTACTTATGTAAGTCCAGATGGGGAACAAGGATTTCCGGGAACATTGGTAACAAATATCATTTATACGGTAACGGAAACAAATGGATTGATCGTTTCCTATCATGCAGTCAGCGATAAGAAAACGCTGATCAATCTGACAAATCATAATTACTTTAACTTGGGTGGACATAAAAGCGGAACGATCGAAAATACAAAAGTAAGGATTTATGCAGATGAATTTACACCGATCAATGAAGATACGATCCCAACAGGAGAAATCAGAAAAGTAGAACATACACCGATGGATTTCCGTGAATGGAAAAAGATCAAGAATGATCTATATACCGAAGATGAACAACTAGAAAAAGGCAAAGGATATGATCATAATTTTGTAATTCGGAATAAAGATTGTGGTTTTCGAAAAATGGCGGAAGCAATGGACGAAGAACAGGGTATTAAAATGGAAGTTTATTCAGATCTTCCAGGATTACAGTTTTACACTGGAAATACAATGAAATCAACAAAAGGGAAAGGGGGAGTGATCTATGGAAAAGGATGTGGATTTTGCATGGAACCACATTATTTCCCAAACAGTATTAACACAAAAGAGTTTGATGCACCAGTATTTGACGCAGGAGAAGTGTATCAGACAGTAACCATGTATCAATTTGTCACAAAGGAGGATTAAAATGGCAAAGAAAAAGAAAAGTTCAGCATTTGCAGTAGTACAACAGATAGGAAAATCATTTTTCCTTCCAGTATCTGTATTACCAATTGCGGGAATATTATTAGGATTGGGATCTTCATTTACAAATGCAGACACAATTGCAGCATATCATTTACAGGGAATTTTAGGAGAGGGAACGATTCTTCATGCATTGTTAATGATCATGTCACAGGTAGGTAATACGATTTTTGGAAATTTACCATTGATCTTTGCATTAGCTGTTGCATTAGGAATGGCAAAAAATGAAAAAGCAGTCGCAGTACTTTCTGCAGGTATTTCATTCTTTGTAATGAATTCAACAATTAATGCGATGTTAAAATTATCAGGAAAGATTTTAGCGGACGGAACATATGCAAAGAGTGTCTTAAACGGACAGATCACGAGTGTCTGTGGTATTGATTCTCTTCAGATGGGAGTATTTGCTGGAGTTATCGTAGGACTTGTAACAGCAGCATTACATAATCGCTTTTATAAACAGCAATTACCAGCAGCATTAGCATTTTTCTCAGGAGTGCGTTTTGTGCCAATTATTAGTGTAATCGCACATATCGGTGTAGGTATTATCTGCTTCTTTGTATGGCCAACGATTCAGAGTGGAATCTTTGCACTTGGTAATCTGGTTATGCATTCTGGATATTTTGGAACAGCAATCTTTGGATTCTTAGAGAGAGCATTAATTCCATTCGGATTACATCATGTATTTTATTTACCATTCTGGCAGACATCTCTTGGAGGAACAATGGAAGTTGCTGGAAAGATGGTAGAAGGTGCACAGAATATCTTCTTTGCACAGCTGGCAGACCCAAATACAAAACATTTTGCAGTAGAAGCATGTAGATTCATGACAGGAAAATATTCTTTCATGATGGCTGGACTTCCTGGAGCAGCTTATGCAATGTATCGTTGTGCAAAACCAGAAAAAAGAAAAATTGTTGGAGGATTACTATTCTCAGCAGCATTAACATCATTCCTTACAGGAATTACAGAACCTATTGAATTTACATTTTTATTTATTGCACCAGGATTATTTATCTTACATTGTGGATTAGCTGGTTTATCATTTGCATTAATGCATATCTTAAAGATCTGTATTGGAACAACATTTTCTTGTGGACTGATTGACTTTATGTTATATGGAGTGTTACAGGGACAGACAAAAAGTAATTGGATGATGATCCTTCCAGTATTTGCAGTTTATGCAGTATTATATTACTTTGTGTTCAAATTTGTCATTGAGAAATTTGATCTTCCAACACCAGGTAGAGATGATGACGAAGAAGAGGTAAAATTATATACAAAAGCTGATTATCAGGCAAAAAAAGGTGTAGCAAATGAAGATACAGACGCACCAGAGGATCCAATTTCCTTTATGATCTTAAAAGGACTTGGTGGAATTAAAAATATTGAAGATATTGACTGCTGTGCTACAAGACTTCGTATCACAGTAACAGATGAAACTAAGGTGACAGACCAGTACTTAAAACAATCTGGTTCCAAAGGAATCATCAAAAAAGGAACGGGAATTCAGATTATTTATGGACCACAGGTATCTGTGATCAAGAGTAATTTTGAAGAATATGTGGAATATTATGCACAGCATGGAACAGATCCTTCCAAAGAAGAAGAGGTGACACCCATAGTTTCCTCCAAAGAAGAAGAGAAAAAAGAAATCAGACATGGTAAATTAGTTGCGGTAGCAACAGGAAAAGTTCTTGCAATGACACAGGCAAAAGATGAGGCATTTGCAACTTGTGCTATGGGAGATGGCGTTGTGATCGAACCAGAAAAAGGTGTCGTTGTTGCACCAGCAGATGGAAAGATCACAGCATTAATGGAACCATCTTTACATGCGATTGGAATCGAGACAAAAGAAGGATTAAATCTTTTAATTCATATCGGAATCGATACAGTCAAATTAGATGGAAAAGGATTTAGGGCTTTTGTCAAGAGTGGACAAGAAGTAAAGGCAGGAGATAAGTTGGTAGAGTTTGATATCAATCTGATCAAGAAAGAAGGATATAGCCCAGATATTATGGTTGTTGTCTTAGAAGATTCTAATCTGCCAAAAGTAGCTTATAAAACTGGAGAAAAAACAGTTGCAGGAAAAACAGTTGTTGCGGAATTTTAGTAAAAAATGATTGACAACAAACTGTGAATAAGGTAAAATAATGACTGTTCTGAAAAAGGAACAGTCATTATATGCGATAGTGGCGTAGTTGGTAACGCGCGACCTTGCCAAGGTCGAGACCGCGGGTTCGAGCCCCGTCTATCGCTCTTCTACAAAGGTCTTAGAACTTAGGAGTTACCTAGGTTTTAAGGCTTTTTTGTTTCCATGAAATTATAAAAAAGTGGTTGCCTTGGGGTTAACATAGACAACCACTTATATATTTTCGACGAAACTTAAAGAATTTTCGATATCAGCATCTACACGAATATAATATTTTTGAGTTGTTTGAATATCAGCATGTCCCATTAATTTTTGAAGAATGTAGATACTAATTCCTTGTAATGCTAATTTGGTGGCGAATGTTCTTCGTAATTCATGGATTCCACCAGTTCCAGAAGATAGTTTTAACTTTTTCCATAATCTTCGGTAGCGTTGTTCAATTATCGGGGCATTTAGACGTTCGCCAGACTCATTGATAAATAAATATTCAGAATCTTCAAATCCTAAATTTAATTGCCATTGGCGTAATAATTTTAAGATTTTCTTTGCTCGTTCGTTTAATGGAATATCTCGGACAGAGTTTTTTGTCTTGGTATTTGCTATGATAAAATTACTACCTTTTAGTAATTTACCGTTTTCATCTCGTTTTCGAGTTTTTTGTTCAGCACGTGCAATATGTAAGTAGTTATCTTCAATGTCAGTCCATTTTAAGGCAACTAATTCTCCTGCACGAAGACCTGTCAACATATCAAGATAAATAGCAAATAATGTCGAATATTTTTGATTCTCTGTTTCAAGGCTGTCCAATAAATAGGATTCAAGAATATTGAAATCTTTGTCGGATAAAACTGCATCTTTAACTCGTTTTTCGGTAGATGGTGTAAAAAAATATCTTGGAATTTGAAAAGATAACATAGGATTATCTTTTCGATATTCTTTGGCATAAGCACGATGAAAAACTGGATACAGTATAGACGTGATTTTCTGAACTTTTTTTGAATCCAATTTATAGACAGACATTTGTTCAAAGACAAAATCTTCAATATCTCCAAGTGTGTAGGAACTAATAGGATGCTGAATAAAATCAGATTCAGCAAAATATTTTTCCCATGCACATTCTTCTCTGTCTCTTGTACCTGTTGAGCGATTTGAATATTTTATCTGTAGATGTTCATAATAAACATATTCAAAAGTGATTTCTGTTGCATGATAATAATTTAATACTGCTTGGTCTAAATTGTGTTTAGATATAGCGGAGATAAGCTTTCTTTTTTTCGGTCTATCTTCGGCATATACATAAACATGGTATTTCCCAGAAGTTTTATTTTTCCAGAAATGATGACCAGTAGAGTTATAAAACTCTATTAAGAATTCACGTTCTTTTAAAGTCATAATCTTATAGTCGAGTGAACTTTTGCCAGTCTTAAGTATATCATGATTAAACAACTTTTGATATAGTAGAATTAATTCGCTATTGGTCATGAGAATTTTTAATATCTATATTTTCATCAAATATAAAGGATTTAAATAAAAGACCATCTTGGTTGATAAATAATCCTTGAGAATCTGATGGAATGTTAATATAAGCATTTGTTGAATCTAGGATGATTTGACTTAATATTTGGTCTGCACGACCACATATTTTATAGCTTATATTGTTTTTTATTTGTCCGTTCAAAATATTTGCATCTGGACGTTGGGTAGCGAGAATTAAGTGTATTCCAAAGGCACGACCAAGACGGGCAATTGTGCTGATATATTTTTCTATTTCCTTAATAGGAGCTTTTTCTTTTGTGGATAATCCAGTAGTATCCAGTAATTCAGCAAGTTCATCACAAGCAAAAATAATGCGTGCTAGTGGATTACGTTCAGATTGATTGTAAATGTCGATATTGCCATAACCAAACTGAGAAAAAAGTTTTTTTCTTGATTCCAAACGAGTACATATATTTTTTAATTGTGAGCTTACATCAGATAGAGTAGTGGCAAAGGAACAATTCCTTTGCCATATTGAGGGATAATCAACACCGCCCTTAAAGTCAGATATAATTATTTCATAATCTTTATTTATGCACTGCATTAATATTAATTTTAGAAGCAATGTTTTACCTGAACCAGTAGAACCACCAATAAGAATATGTGGATAATAATTTAAGTCTACTTTTACTTTAGAAAATATGGATTTTCCGATGGTTATATTGGAATCATCTGTTGAATCTTCTTCGGACGACCAATAAATTTTTGATTTAAAATCAAAAGAACCTTTACATCCTTTCATTATAATTTCATTATTTTGTCTTCCGATATCAAAAGATTGAATTGTAATGTTAAGGATATTTTGGATACTCTCTTTGTGATTTATCCAAGTTTCAAGAGGAATTCCAACTGAATCAAATGTAATAACAAAAATATTATCCTTTACTTCTTGATAAATTAAAATGGGTGGAATTCCGACAGAATTTTTAAATCCGATTGATAAAAAAGCATCATAATATTTTCTATCTGCTAATGAATCACTCCATAATATATAGATTACACAGAATTCGATAATGGTAAAGGCATACCAATATAATCTTAGCGATAACAGGGAATATGGAGTTACCCCCATATTGCCTGTTGATAAGATAGCATTAGTTATTAATAATACAAGAAGCATTGCAATCAAAAATAGCTGTTTTTTCTTGTCGTTAAAAACAACTTTTATAAAGTTTTTCACACGATATCTAAGACGTTTTTTCAAAAAGTCAGTAGATACATAATCTGTGTTTTTGCTTATCATAATACATAATCCTCCTTATTTTTTTCTACGATGACGGATGTGAAATCATCTTTTTTTAATTCTTTAATAGATGAGATTCTCCTAATAAAGGCATTCCATGTTTTTTTATCGTGAATCTGATAATCGGTATATTGTGCTTCCAAAGGTATGTTGGAGATTAAATATACGTCACGATAGCATGCTACTCTATCGTTATATCGTGCAGGTAAATATAAAGGATAAATATCTAATAGATTCAACAATTCTGGCAGAGGAATCTGGGAGTGATATTCATCCAATACAAGTACACGTTGACCATGGTAGGCATCGAATTTTACAGAATTCAATTTATTCCCATAATTTGTGATTCTGCATATATCTAAAGGAGAATGCTTGTCATATACGAACCTTGTTTTACCAACACCAGAATCGCCATAGATATAGGTCACGTTTACATCACGATTTTCCATCATATACTTGTCAGCAAGCAATGTCTCACGTAAGACATTTATATCATTAGATTTAAATGCAAAATTATTATTTTCTTTAATAATTTGGACTGTACTTAATCCAGCTTCTAATTGTTCGATTAATTTAGCTTTAGCTGGATTCTTTTCTTTACCTTCGGAGGGCATTTCTCCCCATTCATGAAAAGAACCAGGTACGGATGTTTCAGCCTTGCAAGTATCAGCCCATTTACCTTGCTTTAAAAGATATGTTCGATTTTCTAAGCAAGACCCATTTGCTTTATCGATGTGGGCTGTTGGGAATCTACGTTTCGCTGTCGAAAAACGTATAGGTGATGTACTAAAGATGAAGATGTGCATGTGTTCTTGTCCTGTGCTTGCGATTTCTGTGCAGAAGCAATAATATGCAAGAGTCAGTAATCCTTGTAGGATTGCATGAACATAATCAGCTGTTAATCCAATTTTTGTTGGATTCTGGATTGTAAAGAGCCATTTTCTGGATTGTGTGTTGTTACTATACATATTGATGTCCTCCATTTTTTATTGTTTGTATTTATTGCTACATGATACATGTGAGAGTAGGTAATACTACCTACTCTCACGTTCAAAAGGAATTCTTATCGAATCCTTTTGAACAGGTTATTCTCGTTTCACAACTTTCGTAATGTTCGAAGCAGTTGCTGACACGTCATAACGGCCAGAATACCAATAAGGTTTCAACTTGAGACCTTCAAATTCTACGTTTATGGGATTTTCCACAGGATATGGAAATCTTGCTTCACCAGAAATTTTTACAGACATCTTTTCGTATTTTCGTTCAGGGAGAACGATATCATACTTATATCCTTCAATTTCATCAAGCCGTTTTCCATTTTCATACTTGTAGGATGGTCGAATATCCGTTAATAAAAATTTATTACCTAAAGATGCTTTCACGTCGATCACTAAATTTAAAATCTCCATATGTACGCTGACTCCTTTCTTAATTAAATGACAGGTTATTTGTGACTCAACATCGATGTTTGATTGTATTTTAGTATTTAATGGTGGATAAAACTTCGTTTTAAAAACGAAAAATAAGTTATTTCATATGAATAAATAAAAGAGGATATGATAATAGCATTTAGAATTGAGATATTAAAGATTCCTGTGTTATTATGAAAAAGTAATCATTAGGTTTTGATAAATTGCATAATATGGGGGATAATATATGAATCGAACAATTAAAAAGGTAATTATAGGTAGTAGTGGTTTGATTATTGGGGTATATAGTGGATATAGGAGAATTAAAAAGAAAAAGCCTTGTAAATATAGTATGAAATGGATTCAAAATCTTACAGATAATGAATGGACAATAGAGAGAAGAAAAGTCCAACAAAGATTTAATTCGCCTAAATATAGCGAATTAGAAAGAAATAGATTTCAAAATTTGTTAAGATGTTTTGATAAAGTTAAAAGTGAAAGGGATTGGGGTGGGAAAAAGCCAGTACCGCCATCATTTCATCGAGAACATGGGTGGTATTTATAAAAACATGTAAAGAGAGTATGTAAATAAAAAATACATACTCTCTTTACATATTAATTAAGTTTCTTTGACCGAATTGTTTCAAAATGATTCTTATCAGACCAGCTCTGAGCGATGTCAATTTGTTTCCGTGATTCTTCTTTAGAATAGATTTTTTCTGGATTTTGTGAAAGAGTCAAATACAGTAGGTGCATATAACCACGCATTTTTCTTGAAGAAGAACTTAAATTATGCCCACATACCAAAAACCAGTCAAACGCATCTTCAATAGATAAAGATAAAGCGATACTAAGTTGTAGCATAGTAGATGGAGACATAGTATCATCATATCCACAGAATAGTGTAGATATGGCATTAGTTGTAGGGTTTAAATAAGTGGCTTCTATTAAATTTTTCTTTGGAGAAAACTTATAATAGCCACTTTTTTGCATAGTAATATGATAGCCATAATGGATTAAAAGAAAGAGTCCGAACTGTACATGTTCACAGGTTTCATTTCGAATAATCGCAAATTCTGAATTAGAATTGATGCATTTCATTCTTTGTTTTTGTCGTTCGAAAAAATTAAACAATAATAATTTTGACTCTTTGTGATAGGGAATCAAAATTATTGATAGTCGGCCATGTATTAATGATAATGTTATATGTTGCGGTATGCAAAATAATCGGTTTCAAGATATTTAAAATGTTAAACTTATTTAGCATAATCATTCGCCCCCTTTCGTATGGCCGGATATTTATTTTTCAAACTAAAAGGTTCTAAAAATAAAAAAACAATTATTATTTAAATAATAATTGTGGTAAAAATTCTATATTTATAAATTAAATTCTAAAAAAAGAGAACCTCTCAATGGGTTCTGTCTAATAAACGATAGATGATAATATCATCTATTCATATTATAGATAATTTAATAAAAATTTGCAAGAGTTAAAACAAATTATCATCAGGTATATGAGTCATGATATCTTCAACATCACATTCAAGAATATTACATAATTTATCAATAGTATTAACCTGTACATTTTTATTATGACGTAATCGTGCTAGTTGTGACCGATTAACGTTATATCGTGTGTAAAGGTCGTATTGAGTAATTCCTTTTTCTTTCATTGTTTCCCATAATTTGTCATATTTAATCATTCTTTTACCTATTCATAGATTATTCTTGCATTAAATTAATTATCTAAGTAAAATGGACTTATGAGTAGTGTTCGTATATTGACACTATTAAAATTAGAAAAGGATACAAAATTAGTATGTTTATAGAAAAGAAATATTATTCAGAGTTTAAAGAGATAGAAAATAAAGAACATGAGATTGAAGAAATGGCTCAAGAACTTTTGTCAGAACAGGCAATAAAATTATTAGGAAAATATAATAAGAAAAAATTTGATGGAATAAGAGAAAAAGTTGACAGCAAAAAACAAAAAGATATAGATATTAAGTTACAAGAAAAATTTAACAAGATATCTGAAATTGCAATAAATGTTGCGGAACAAATGTTATTAGATATTGTCGTTGAATCAGATGAAGTGGAAGCTCAAATAAGATTTACTTCGAGCTTATTTATCATAAATGATGTAATATCAAAAGATTTGAAAAATAATGTGTTACGATTATTAGATGAAAGTGATTCGGTTCAAATTGCTATGAATGATAATAAAATAGAAATAATATTGAATTATTCATTTTTGGAGTCAGAAGAAAATAATTGCCAGACGGAATGATATCAAAAAGAAACAGCCTGTCAAAGTCATGCCATAAATGGTGCGTTGCAACTTTGACAGGCTGTTTCTTCTTGATGAAAGTTAATCAAGGCAATTAAAAGGTTAATCCTGTTGCACAGTGATTAACATGGTGGTTAATGTGGCAAAAGTCCTCTCGAAAACCTCCTTTTTATCAGTGTTTGTAAGTGTTGGTAAGCTTCGAGCCCCGTCTATCGCTTTCGGTTAAAAGTCTCGAAACCACGCATTTATGCGGGTTTCGGGATTTTTTCATTAAAGGAAGATAATATCAATGTGAGTAATGGTTATGGAAGAGGGGACAATTACAGACGCAATTCAGCATGCATTACAAAAAGTAGGAATTCCAAAAACATTTGCTGGAATAGGAGCAAGATTAATTGTATTTGTTTTGTTTTAGGTAGGTGAAATGAATTGAAAAATAAAAAAAATAATAGATATTTAATTATAGGAATTGGTTATCTTATTTTATTTTTTATTGTTCTAACTCCAGACATTAATAATGCAGTAGGAAGAGGAATACAAGCATTATTATTTTGTGTTTTAGGATATAGATGTGAGGAAAATATTAGAAGGTTTATAAAAAATAGATAATAAAAGGATTTTAATCAAGCAGAGAATTTATTTGAGATATTTTCTGCTTGATAACATACGATTGGATGTGAAAAAATCATGATAAAAGAAAACAAGATAAAAAAATATGTAGTTGTAATTATATGTTTATTAGGTATGTTGATATTAAGTGGAAAGACAGAAAATGTATTTGCGAATGATAAAAAATCAAAAGATATGGAAAATAGCTTATTATCCTTCTATATAAAAGATGTATCAAATGTTGAAAGCATTAAATATATTCCATTGGATAAAAAAATCATAGGAAATAAAAGAATAACGGATAAATCAAACGTTGTAGATATTGGATTTGGAGAATATTATATTAAAGCTAAAGATGAAAAAAAGGAACTACAAGAACCAAGTTATTCATCTTGGTATGAGGCACCGAAAGGTGGCATGCAATTTCGTGAAAAATTATCAATAGAATACCAAGTAAATAAAGATTATAATAATAAAAATCTGAGGATTTTAAAAAAAGTTGTTGAAGAAAATATTCATCCCAAAAATAAAGTACTTATTTCTGCCTCACAATATGTCAATGTGAAAAATGGATATAAGAAAAATATCAAAGCATGTATTTTTTATCAAAGCTATAGTATTCAACTTTATGAAAAAGACTTATTTTTTGATGATAAAATTACAACAGGAAAAGTGAAGATACCAATAGGGATTGTCTTTATTGTTAGTAAGGACATGAAACAATTACAGAATTATTGATAATTCTAAGAAAAATGATTATAATATACTTAACAAGGTAACTGGAAAGGATAGCTGAAACCTATCCGATTCGGGCAAAATTCGTTTAAATAGTCACTCGTTCCGCCAAGAATCAGGGTGACTATTTTTTATGTGTATATGTCAAAGACGTGGACAATAAAAATATTAATTGCTATGATGTAAGTGTTAAAATAAACATTTCAAATAAAGGAAGTGGCATGTGCGCTGTAATACAAAAGAACTACAGAAAAATAGAAATCTGAATAAAATTATTATTGCAGGATTGGTGATCGTTGCAATAATATGCCGTATTTTAGGCAAGGTAAGTTCAAGATATATTTATATTATCGCTGGGGTTTTACGAACATTAATCTATATTGGATTATATATTGGATGGGGGATCAGCATTAATAAGCGAGTCGTTCAAAAAGCCGCAAAAAATACACTGCTTTTTATATCAGGACTAATGATCTTCTGGTTTATTGTGCGTAGTATAAAGTACTTTTTCGCGATGGATGTAAATGTAGAGCGTTACTCATGGTACAGTTATTATCTGCCGATGTTGTTCATTCCCCAGGCGGCGGTACAGATGGCAGTTCTTCTTGGACAGCCAGAAGAGTATACTTTGCCGAAATGGTCAAAGTTGTTATATATTCCTACAACGCTTTGCTCCTTGCTTGTTTTGACAAATGATTTTCATCAGCTCGTGTTTTCTTTTTCGGCAGGTGAAGTATGGACGGATAAAGGTTACAGTTATGCGTGGGGATATTATATCGTACTGTTGTGGGATGTTATTTGTGCAGTATCGGCATTTGTTTTAATGGTTTATAAGTGCAGGTCATCTCGGAGAAAGAAGTATTTGCCGATCATAGGGATTTGTATTTCTATTATTTATGCCATTATTTATGCAAGTGGTGCAGAGTGGATGCAGGTTATTGGTGGAGATATCACAGCGGCGTTATGTCTGATGTTTATGTGCATATTTGAGAGCTGCCTTCACTGCGGGTTGATTCAGACAAATACAGGATATGAACAGCTATTTGAAGTATGTACAATGGGAGCGCAGATCACAGACCAGGATTATCATGTCATATATACTTCTGCTAATGCAATGAAGCTTTCAGAAATGGTGATGAGGGAAGCGGAGAAGGAAGAAGTTAGGATTGATAAGAAAACAATGATCAAAAACAGGCCGATTCAGGGCGGACATATTTTATGGCAGGAAGATATTGAAGATATCATGATGTTGCTTGATCGATTGGAAGAAAATAGAAAGACGATCGAAGAGAGTAATTGTCTGGAACAGGAAAATTATCAGACAAAGGCAAAGATTTATATGTTGCGAGAAAAGAACCGCTTATATGACAAACTGCAGACACAGACTGCTGGACAGATCGGGCTGTTGAATGAATTGCTGATTCGATACGAAGAGGAAGAAGATCTGGCAGAGAGCCGCAGGCTGCTGGCTAAGATCAGTTTGATCGGAACATACATAAAAAGATATGGGAATTTGATCTTTATTGGAGAAAGAGAAGCCGTGTCAGATATTGCAGAGCTTGGAGCTTGTTTGGAGGAGTCTTTTAGCAGCTTGAGGCTGATGGGGATAGAATGTGCGCTTACAGCCCCAGCAGGGGAGCGTATTTATGTGAGGGATGCGGTTCGCATTTATAGCTTTTTTGAATCAATATTAGAAGCCTGTGTAGATTCTATTAAATTTATGTGGGTAAAGATTCGTCCGTGTGGAGAAGAGATGGTTTTTTGTATGGAAGTAGAAAGTGAAGATGATCTGAACTCATTCTTTGACAAGACGGATCAAGGTGAAAATGAAGACGGTATATGGAAATTTACATTTACCATAAAAAAGGCAGGTGAAAAGTAATGCAGACGTTGTTGATGACGATGGTGTTGCTCAGTCTGGCAGGTGCTTTATTTTTGCTTATTATATTTTATGATATGCGCCTGGAGAAATGGAATTGGAATGTTTTAGTTCTTTTACTTTTGTTTTTCCTGTTGAATCATCTGGTATATTCGTTCGGGCAGATCGATAAGGGAGCAAACTATTATGAAGTGTTGCCTGTTCCGATATGGGTTATCTGGTGTATTGTCGGTGCCATTGATTTTTTGCTTATTTGGGAAGGCATCAGATTAAAAAGGATATCAAAAGAAAAAGTTAATCGGAATTCGATCAAAGAAGCGATGAATCTTCTTCCGACAGGCATCTGCTATTTTAATTCTGATGGAACAGTGAAGCTTGCCAATACGCAGATATATCAGCTTTTTAGGATTCTTGCGCATAAAGATCTGCAAGAATTCAGTGAGTTACGAGATGCACTTCATACAAGTATACAAAACGGTGTGATCAGGCTTGCAGGTAAAAAAGATACTTATATTTTCCCAGATGGGAAGGTATGGGATTATCGGGAAAATGAAGTCAGAGACAGAGATGGTAAGATTTATATAGAAGCTGTTTTTATGGATGTTACAAAGCAATATCATGAGAAAATAAATTTGACAAAGCAGACGGAGAAGCTGAAAGAAATATCAAGGGAACTTCGATATCTTTCTGACAATGTATTGATCTTGACAAGAGAAAGGGAAGTGCTTGCTGCCAAGACAAAACTGCATGATCAGATGGGTGCGGGATTGACAGCAATCCGGCAGAATTTATTGCAGGGAAGTGAAGATTACAGCGATGCGGTCAGATTACTTTGTCAGGCGGCAAATGCAATCTGGAATGATAATCAGCAGCCTTTTGGGGAAGGAGAATTTGAACAATTTCTGCAGGATGCGAAAACTCTTGGTGTGAAGATAGAATGCCTTGGCTCTTTGCCGAAGAACGAAGATTATGCCAATATATATATACTTGCGATGAGAGAGTGTCTGACGAATGGTGTATGTCATGCTGGTGCGACAGAACTTTTTATAACGATGCAGGAAAATAATGATTTTTATCGTATTCGCATTACAAATAATGGGGCAGCACCGGAGAAAGAAGTTGTCCCAAAAGGGGGACTATATAATCTTTCCCGGCATATATTTGATCATGGCGGGGAAATGCAGATACAGTCTATTCCGTATTTTGCATTGACAATAACATTTCAGAAGAAGGAGAGCAAAAATGAAGAAAGTATTGATCGTAGAGGATCAGAGGATGCCTCGTGAAAATATGGAAAGAATACTTTTAGACAGTGGCAAATACGCACTTTCTGCCAGCGTAAATGGAGCAGATGTTGCGCTGGCCGTTTGTAGACGGGAACAGATCGACTTGATTTTGATGGATGTATGCACAGCGGGGAATAAAGACGGCATAGAAGCGGCAACAGAAATTAAAGCAGAATTCCCAGGCATAAAAATAATTATCGTAACTTCAATGGTAGAAGTCGGATATTTAAAGAGAGCCAAGGAAGCGAAAGTGGACAGCTTCTGGTATAAAGATATCAGCCCGGAGAACCTGATCGATGTCATAGAACGAACAATGGCAGGAGAAAGCATTTTCCCGGATAAGACACCGAGTGTAAAGCTGGGGCTTGCTGATAGTTCAGAGCTTACCGCAAAAGAGATTGAAGTGCTGCGCTTTGTATGTGAAGGACTTGAATATAGTGAAATTGCTGAACGCATGCACATATCCCAAAGAACGGTAAAGTTTCATATATCCAATATTTTATCCAAAACTGGATATGCCAATAAAACAAGGCTTGCGATTGCAGTCACGAATAAGAACTTTATTATTCCAAGCAGCCCAGAAAAATATATGTGATAATTCAGTCTATATATACAACAAAAACAAGAAACCTGTACTTAAGGACAGGGTAAAAATAGAACATATTTGTTATAATTTTCATAGAAAACTTAATGGTTTTAGAACGGAAACCCACCCAACTTCGTTGGAGAATAAACAGGAGGGCGAATTATGAAAAAAGAGAGAAAAAGACGAATATGTAACTATTTTATGAAGGCATTGCTGCTATGTGCTTTGGTGTTTGGATTCGGATTTATAGCAGGTGTTGATGTTAACGCAGGGGAACATAGTTTTTATGTTGATGAATCAGGAAGTATAAAACCATCATCATCTATTACCGTGTCTAAATCATCAGATTCTACGCATTCTTTTAAGATAACTAATAAAACAGCGAAACCAGTGAAAATAACATTGGATAATAATGTCACACCAAAGAGTAAGAATTATCGTATGCGGATAAAAGTGGGAGGTCATGAGTGTGTTAGCCGTGAAAATGCAGTGCCGGCTGATGCAAATATACTTTATCTGTATCCAGGGCAGACAATGGAGAATGCCTGTGAAGTTATTTTTGCTTCTTCAACTTCAAAGACCACTTCAGCTACAATTACTATGAAATCAGAGTATCTCAATAAAGAAGTAAAGAGTAAAGAGAAAGCCATTGGTCTTAATCAAGATACAGCAATAGAAATTCCATTATCTGGTATGCAGTACAGTCTCTTTGAAGGTGTTACAGCCCAGGTAGGAAAAGATGAGCGTTGGTATAAGTTTAATGTTAGTGATAGAGCAGTGATCAATCCAACGTTTGAGTTGGCTGAAAAAGAAAGAAGCAGTCATTTTGGTTTTAACAATACTTATATTCGAATGTATAATTCTCGTGGTGAAATGATATACAAAGAAGCTACAGCAAAAAGTGACTTGAGTAGTAAGGTAGAACAGTGGAATCCAGGTCCGATAACTTTAACAAAGGATACATATTATGTATGTATATCTGTTGATAAGTCAGCTTATTATCCGGCAACATTCATGTTCAACCTAAACGGTCACAACTGGATTTATGCTAATGGAGTTACTTGTTCACCAAGTGAGATCAATCTTGAGGATATAGGCAAGAAAAAAGTTATAGCACAGACGATGCCAGCGAATTCTGACGATAAGATCATCGAGGTATATGATCACCTTAGTGGAAAGACATGGGATTGGTATAATTCCAACACAGTTGATTATGATGGAATCCCATCAAAAGCTACGACACCAGGAAGACATGCATGGATCACATTTAAGACAACAAATGGAAAGACCTTTACAACTTACGTGATCAGTCCGGCAGAGAAATTGAAGAAACCACGTGTGGCTACTGGTTATAATTCTGCGAAGTTCTGGATAGATTATCCGAATAAACGGAACACTTCCGTAAGGATTCAGGTTCTGAAAAATGGTAAATGGACGACAGCAAAAACAATAGGATACTACTCTTGCGGTACCAGTAATCCAGTTACGATAAAAGGATTAAAGCCTTTGACAAATTACAAGTTCCGTTTACAGTCTTATGCAAATGGTATGACAGGAGATCCATCTGACGTAGTAACGATGAAAACAGGATCTAGCAAGAAACCAGCCGTGAAATCAATAAAAGTTGTAAAGAGGAAAAAGGTAACAGTGAGAGGCTGGTGGCGAAAACACTGGATCGGTGGACGCGTTTCACGTTATGAATGGGTACCACCTTATACTTATACCAGATATAAAGTAAAAGTAACTTTAAAGAAAAAAGTACCAAAAGTTGGCGGTATGTGGGTTGCTGGCAACTGGGTAAAAGGAAGCAAGAAGAGTTATACCGTATGGGTTCCTAATGGAGCAAGAAAAGGTAAAAAGCTGACGATCAGAATTAGTACAGCATTAGGAAAAGGATACGGAAACGGTCCAGAAGTGAAAAAAGTAATAAAAGTAAAATAATAAGGAAGTCGGCACGATAGACGAAACCTATCTGTTTCCGGCGAGTATGAAACTATAGAAATAGCACCTTACTTTGCTAGAGTGGAGGTGCTATTTTTTATGTGTATATGTCAATATTGCTATAATTTGAAAACTTGTTAACAGGTGTTGACTGCTCTGGGTTCACAATGAAGATTTTCCAGCATTTTGGATACTATCTTCCACACAGTTCCATTTCCCAGAGAAGCTATGGAACAGCAGTTTCATGGGCGAATAAGCAGCCGGGAGATCTGATCTGCTATAATGCGATCAATGGAATCGGACATGTTGGAATTTATATTGGAAATAATCGTGTGATTCATGCAGGAAGCACGGCGACAGGAATACATACATCAGTAGCAAATTACAGATCAGTAAATTGTGTTCGAAGAATTGTAAGATAATGTAGTTAAAAAATAATAAGGAAGAAGGCATGCAGACGATCAAAGATTTGATTCAAAACGATGAAAAATGTTGCAAATAGGTACATTTTTCATAAGAATTTATGAAAAAAATATTACGAAATGGTTTACATATGAAAAATGAGGTAGTAAACTAGAAGTAGTCGGTAAAAAATGGAACTAAAGGGAGGAAATATGAAGAGAAAGACTACTGGAATCCTCATTTCCTGTGTAGTAAGTATATGTTGTATGGTGGTCTTATCCATGAGTTCACATACACATGATGTATATGCTTCCTATTCAAGATATGTAACAGCCAATAACGTAGTGGTTCGTAAAAAAGCATCAAATAAGGGAAAGATCGTTGGATCATACAAGAAAGCAGCAAAGGTTCGCTGCTACAAGAAGAAAAGATCTTATACGAAGATCAAATATGGAAGATATTATCGATATATCGCAACAAGATATCTGTCAAAGAAGAAACCAGTTGTTGTAACAGCACAGAAAGCAGCGAATATAACAACAGATACATATACAAGATATGTAACGGCAAGTTCTTTGACGATCCGTAAGAAAGCGTCGACAAGTGCAGCAAAGGCAGGATCATACAAGAAAGGTACGCAGATCACCTGTTATGGAGAACGGTCTGGATGGACAACGGTAAGATATAGTGGAGTTTATTGTTATGTAAGTTCACAGTATCTATCTGAGTCAAGACCGGAAGAAGATACATGGGAAACTTATGGAACGGCAACAGGACAAAGTGTTGTAGACTACGCAATGCAGTTTAGAGGCAATCCTTATGTATGGGGTGGAGAAAGCCTTACGAATGGAGTTGACTGTTCTGGATTCACGATGCAGGTATATAAACATTTTGGATATTCACTGCCACACAGTTCAACAGCACAGAGATATGAAGGAACAGCAGTATCATGGAATGAGAAGCAGCCAGGAGATCTGATCTGCTATCAGGTAGTGAACGGTGTAGGACATGTAGCGATCTACATTGGAGATAACCAGATCATTCATGCAGGAAGCAAAGACACAGGAATCAATGTGCGGAATGCTGATTACAGAGCTGTATGGGGTGTCAGAAGAATCGTTCAGTAGGACAAGCATTTTAATTTAATATGAGATAAGAATAAAACAGCCGTATCGATCATGATACGGCTGTTTTTCTATACTTATAAAACGGCATATTTCAGGATGAATAATAATGCAAGTACGTACATTAAAGGAGTGATCTTCTTTGCTTTACCACAAACTACATTCAAGATCACATAAGAGATGATCCCGATAGAGATTCCCTCAGAGATACTGTAGAATAATGGCATTGCAATGATGCAAAGGTAAGCAGGTACAGCTTCTGTCATATTGTCATCTGTAAATTTGATATCAGAGATTGCTCCAAACATTAAGAACCCAACCATGATCAGCGCAGGGGCTGTCGCAAATGATGGGATTGCTGTAAAGAGCGGTGCAAATAATGTTGAGATCAGGAATAAGAATCCTGAAACAACAGCTGTTAAACCAGTACGTCCACCTGCAGCAACACCAGAAGAAGATTCAACGAATGTTGTAACAGTAGAAGTACCAAGAACCGCACCAGCTGTTGTAGCAACGGCGTCTGCCATTAATGCAGATTTGATTCCAGGAAGTTTACCTTCCTCGTCAAGCATTCCGGCTTTTGTGCTGACACCGACTAAAGTTCCGAGTGTATCAAACAGATCGACAAATAAGAAAGATAATACAACGGCGATAAAATTAAAGATTCCGACTTTGCCCAAGTCATACTGGAAACATTTACCGAAAGTCTCTCCTAATTTTGAAAAATCTGTCATTGCAAATGTAGGGAACAGGCTGTAATAACCTGTTTTGAAATCAGGAACATAGATTCCTGTTACCTGGCAGAGCATTCCGATCACCCATGTAGCAAGGATTCCGATCAGGATAGATCCAGGTACTTTTTTAATGTAAAGAATGACTGTGATCAGTAATCCAACAACTGCAAGTAAAGAACAGATTCCAGCAGTATGGAAATCTTTTGTAAAGTTTGTGATAGATACCAATGTAGATTTATTTCCAATAACAAGTTTTGCGTTCTGAAGACCGATAAAGGCAATAAAGATACCGATTCCGACAGAAACTCCCTTCTTAAGATTCAAAGGGATCGCATCAAAGATCGCTTCACGAACATTGGTCAAAGATAATACGATGAAGATGATACCTTCAACGAATACAGCAAGTAAAGCAACCTGCCAGTGATAACCCATCACACCAACAACGGTATAGGCAAGATAAGCATTTAATCCCATACCAGCGGAAAGTACGAATGGAAGGTTCGCAGTAAGTCCCATGCATATAGTTCCGATAAAGGAAGCGATACATGTAGCTAATAATACAGCAGTAGGGTCCATGCCAGCTGCAGAAAGCACACTTGGGTTTACCGCAAGGATGTAAGCCATTGTCATAAATGTAGTAATACCAGCAATGACTTCAGTTTTTACGGAGGTATGATTCTCCTTTAATTTAAATAAGTTTTCCAACATAGTTTTTTCCGTATGTAAAAACATACGTTCCTCTCTTTCTTTATTGAAAATCTATAAAAAAGTAACAAACATCATTATATTATAGGCAAAAATGAAAAGCAAGGCGGGAAAATCTGACAAAAATAAAAGGAAACCATCTGGGGTGTGATGGTTTCCTTTTTGAAAAGAGAGGATTAAAAATATATATGAAAAAACTATACCTGTAGGATGTTTCCTGAAATTCTTTTATTGTCTTATCTTTTAGGTCTTTCCTTGAGGTATGGTTATAGTATAATCATTTCCAATTCGAGATTCAATATACAGAATATAAACAAATATAAACGATTTATAAATTGTCATTAAGAAATTCTTACGAATTGGTAAGAAAATCCAAAGTTAATATAGTTAAAAAAACTTCACAAAATGATTCCGATTTCACTGATTTTCTTATATAATAATAATAAAGTCTAAAGGAGGAATTATTTTTATGCCAAAAAGAACAGATATTAACAAAGTGTTGATCATTGGCTCTGGTCCGATCATCATCGGTCAGGCATGCGAATTCGACTATTCGGGGACACAGGCGTGTAAGGCGCTTCGTAAACTTGGATATGAGATCGTATTGGTCAACTCCAATCCAGCAACGATCATGACAGATCCAGAGACAGCTGACGAAACTTACATTGAACCGCTGAACGCAGAACGTTTAGAGGAGATCATTGCAAAGGAACGTCCAGATGCTTTACTTCCAAACTTAGGTGGGCAGTCCGGATTAAATTTATGCGAAGAGTTATATAAAAAGGGTATTTTAGATAAGTATAATGTCAAAGTAATTGGTGTACAGGTAGATAGTATTGAACGTGGAGAAGACCGTATCGAGTTTAAGAAGACAATGGACGAACTTGGAATCGAGATGGCTCGAAGCGAGGTTGCTTACAGCGTAGAAGATGGGTTGAAGATCGCTGATAAGCTTGGTTATCCAGTGGTACTTCGTCCAGCTTACACAATGGGTGGAGCCGGTGGAGGACTGGTATATAACAAAGAAGAATTGAAGACCGTTATGGCAAGAGGACTTCAGGCAAGTTTAGTTGGACAGGTACTTGTAGAAGAATCCATTCTTGGATGGGAAGAATTAGAATTAGAAGTTGTCCGTGATGCAGAAGGAAATATGATCACAGTCTGCTTCATTGAGAATATCGATCCATTAGGAGTGCATACAGGAGACTCTTTCTGTTCCGCACCGATGCTCACGATTTCTGAAGAATGTCAGCAGAGATTACAGGAACAGGCATACAAGATCGTAGATTCTGTACAGGTTATCGGCGGAACAAACGTACAGTTTGCTCATGATCCAGTGACAGACCGTATTATTGTTATCGAGATCAATCCAAGAACATCAAGATCCTCAGCATTAGCATCCAAAGCGACAGGATTCCCAATCGCTTTAGTATCTGCAATGCTTGCAGCAGGTTTAACATTAAAGGATATTCCATGTGGAAAATACGGAACATTAGATAAATATGTACCAGACGGTGATTATGTCGTTATCAAGTTTGCACGTTGGGCGTTTGAGAAATTCAAAGGTGTCGAAGACAAACTTGGAACACAGATGCGTGCCGTTGGTGAAGTTATGAGTATCGGTAAGACATACAAAGAAGCATTCCAGAAAGCGATCCGAAGCTTAGAGACAGGACGCTACGGACTTGGACATGCGAACAACTTTGATACTTTAACAAAAGAAGAATTATTAAAGAAATTAGTGACACCATCAAGCGAACGTCATTTCATCATGTACGAAGCATTAAGAAAAGGTGCAACTGTTGATGAGATCTTTGAACTGACAAAAGTAAAAACATACTTTATCGAGCAGATGAAAGAGTTAGTTGAAGAAGAAGAAAAGCTTCTTGCATGCAAAGGAAACATGCCATCTGATGAAATGTTAACATCAGCGAAGAAAGATGGTTTCTCTGACAAATATTTAAGTCAGTTATTAGAGATTCCAGAAGAAGATATCAGAAATAAACGTATTTCAATCGGTGTCGAAGAAGCATGGGAAGGGGTTCATGTAAGCGGAACGCCAGACAGTGCATATTATTATTCAACATATAATGCAGAAGACAAGAACCCAGTATCCACAGATAAACAAAAGATCATGATCTTAGGTGGAGGCCCAAACCGTATCGGACAGGGTATTGAATTTGACTACTGCTGTGTACATGCATCTCAGGCACTGAAGAAAATGGGATTCGAGACGATCATCGTAAACTGCAACCCAGAGACAGTATCTACAGATTACGATACATCCGATAAATTATATTTCGAACCATTAACAGTGGAAGATGTATTAAGTATTTATAATAAAGAAAAACCATTAGGAGTGATCGCTCAGTTTGGTGGACAGACACCACTGAATATTGCTGCCGAACTTGAGAAAAATGGTGTGAAGATTCTTGGAACATCTCCATCTGTCATTGACCTTGCAGAAGACCGTGATCTGTTCCGTGAAATGATGGATAAATTAGAGATTCCAATGCCAGAATCAGGAATGGCAACAACAGTAGAAGAAGCATTAGAGATCGCAGGAAAGATCGGATATCCAGTGATGGTAAGACCTTCCTACGTTCTTGGTGGACGTGGAATGGAAGTTGTCTATGATGACGAAAGCATGGCAGGATATATGAAAGCAGCCGTTGGTGTAACACCAGACCGCCCAATCCTGATCGACCGTTTCTTAAATCATGCGATGGAATGTGAAGCAGATGCGATCAGTGACGGAACACACGCATTTGTACCAGCAGTGATGGAACATATCGAACTTGCAGGAGTTCATTCAGGAGACTCCGCTTGTATTCTTCCATCTGTTCATATTTCAGAAGAAAACCTGGAAACGATCAAAGAATACACAAGAAAGATCGCAGAAGAAATGCATGTCAAAGGACTAATGAATATGCAGTATGCGATCGAGGATGATAAAGTTTATGTATTAGAAGCAAACCCACGTGCATCTCGTACAGTACCTTTGGTATCCAAAGTATGTAACGTGAGAATGGTTCCACTGGCAACACAGATCATCACATCTGAATTAACAGGAAAACCATCACCAGTACCAGAATTAAAAGAACAGGCAATTCCATATTATGGAGTCAAAGAAGCAGCCTTCCCATTCAATATGTTCCAAGAAGTAGACCCAGTTCTAGGACCAGAAATGCGTTCTACAGGAGAAGTTCTTGGATTATCCAAATCCTATGGAGAAGCTTTCTACAAAGCACAGGAAGGTGTTGGAGCGAAACTTCCATTAGGAGGAACGGTACTGATTTCTGTAAATCGCAAGGATAAAGAAGAAGTTGTAGAAGTAGCAAAAGCATTCGCAGACGACGGATTCAAGATCCTTGCAACAGAAAACACATGTAAACTGATCAAAGAAGCTGGAATTGAAGCTGAGAAAGTCAATAAATTAAGCGAAGGAAGACCAAACATCCTTGACCTTATCACAAATGGTAATATCGATATTATTGTAAACTCTCCAGTCGGAAAAGACAGCGTGAACGATGATAGTTACCTAAGAAAAGGTGCGATCAAAGCGAAGATTCCATATTATACAACGATCGCAGCAGCCAAAGCAGCAGCTGAAGGAATCGCTTATGTAAAAGCACATCAGGATCAGAATGAAGAAGTGAATTCATTACAGGGATTACATGCACAGATTTCTGATAAGTTTTAATTTGTGTGTTGGCCAACTGTAGTCTTTCAGTATATGATAAAAAATAAATAAACTATTGGAAGAGCAGCTAGAGAATTTTGCTCACGTTTTTTGCAGATCGCTGATCCGCCGGCTTTCCTTGTGCAACTCGCCTTCAAGGGTGTTTAAATCAGAACTCTTTGAGGCTCAGACAGCACACCAAGCCGGCTGCGAATCCGCAAAAAACGTGGTAAAATTCTAATGCTACTCTTCCGATCGTTTATTTATTTTTTATCATATACCTGAAGGCTAAAGTGTGGACAATCCACAAATCAGAGATTTCGATAACGATTCATCGCTGCCATAACTTCCTGCTTCCGAGGCATCGCCAGATTACTTTTCACATACTTACTATCCAAGAGTGCAGAAAGTCCTTTTGTTTCAATCATCTGCATTAATTCATCTGCAACTGCACAAAGATCTTTCTTCCCATCCATCAAATGAAGTTTCGCATACAACAAAGCATAACCAAGAGCTGTTGTCTGTTCAGTATCAGCAATCTGCTCCACATATCTTAGATCAACTGTATCCTTGTTAATCGAAAAAGCATCTTTTCCAAGTGTTTTCATCTTGATCTTGCGTTCTTTCTTCAAATGATTTCCAGCATTGAAACAACGGTCAAAACAAGGATCTGGATGTTTCTTCTCAGGCAGTGAAACCATAGGGAAATCTTTTGCTGCGTCTTTGGCGGCTGTAGTGATATCTTTTGGTATATACTGATCCATCTGAATGATATGATCTGCCGGATGGAAATAAGATCCACAGCTTCCAGCAACGAGGATCGAAGAAATACCATATCTTTCGTACAATTCACGAATCCGTTCGATAAAAGGAGTGATCGGTTCCTGATCACGAAGAACTACACGCTGCATCAGTTCATCACGGATCATAAAGTTGGTGGCACTCGTATCCTCGTCAATTAAGAATAAAGAAGAATCCGTTTCCATGGCTTCAACTACATTTGCAGCCTGTGAGGTGCTTCCACTGGCATCTTCTGTGTCAAAAGAAACCGTATTTTTGCCATTTGGCAGGTTATTAATGAACATAGAAATATCTGTATTTGTAATACTTCTTCCATCTTCTGCACGAATCTTCATGGCAGTTGGATCAGTAATGACAAATTCACGACCATCCCCTTTGACATGATCGTAAACACCAAGTTCCAATGCCTTTAATAACGTCGATTTTCCATGATATCCACCACCGACGATCAGGGTGATTCCTTTCGGAATTCCCATACCTGTGATCGTCCCATGGTGTGGAAGATCAAAAGATACCCGGTAAGTATCTGGTGACTGGAATTTCACACAGTTTCTTAAAGGTTTCTGTGAGATACCACTTTCTCTAGGCAAAACAGAGCCATCTGCAATAAATGCGACAAGTCCCATAGAAGACAGTTTTTTACGGATTGTATGTTGATCTTCGGATAAATAAATTACTGATTCCAACATTTTTTGATCAATATTTTTATAAAACAAAGAAGATGAAACACAATCTGGCAACAGTCCAAACAACATTTTATCCAATTCTCTCGCATTTACAGTTCGTCCATTTGCAGGGAAACCAGCTTCAAAATGAACAGAGATGTCACCGTTGGAAGGATTGATCGTACATGCAGTTCGTTCTAGTACCTGTTGTCCACATTTGCTGACAGAAAATAAACCACTTTTTCCAGAACCTTTGGCACGAAAAGAGATCTTAGATAAAGTTTGATAAAATAATCGTGTCAAATGATCACAGAGTGCAATCTGTTTATATTTTGTATCATAAAAAGAAGCAGGAAATCCAGCCGATCTTCCTTTCACATGGATGCTTAATTTTGATGGAGATGCAAAAGGATCGCCTTGTACATGATCAATGGAAAGAAAATAAGTTCCAAAATCATAAGTACCTTGCGTATTTTTATATGCAGGATATCCTTTACGGTCAATATTTTTTAATAGTGATTTTAAATTCGATGATGATTTCATAAATCAATTCCTCCTAATCCTAAAATCCATGATAACAGTCAGTGCGATTTTTGTAAACCAGATGAAATCAAAGGGAATCCGTGGTATCATAGAAAGATGATCAACAAGGAAGGCGGAATAGAGACGATGGATCTTAATAAATTAAAAGAGATACAGGCCGTTGTTTTTGATATGGACGGGCTGATGTTTGACAGTGAACGCTATGTACAGAAGTCATGGGATATTGCAGGAGAACGTCTGGGATATGGACCTCTAGGGCATAATATTGTCAATACATTGGGAACAAACCTTACAAATCGTAAGAAATATTTCTTAGAACATTACGGAAATGATTTTCCATTTGATAAATTTTTGGATGGATACAGAGATGCATATTATGAATTGGTTGAAGACGGTGTGCCAGCCAAGAAAGGTCTTCATGAGATTTTGAAAGTCCTCAGAGAAAAAGGACTAAAGATCGGAGTTGCAACATCTTCCAGTGAAGAACACGCCGTAAGTAATCTGAAACGAGAAGGGATTTTTGACTACTTTGATTCCGTGATCACAGGAAATATGATCGAATACGGAAAGCCAGAGCCAGATATTTATATCGAAGCATGCAGACAATTAAAAGTCAATCCATCAAAAGCGATCGCATTAGAAGATGCGATCAATGGAATCCGTTCCGCACATGGAGCAGGTATGAATCCAGTGATGATCCCAGATATCGTGCAGGATACAAGTAAAGTCGATGATATATTATTTGGAAAATGTGAATCTTTGCTGGAATTTGCAGAGATTTTACAGGGCGTAACATTAGATATAGAAGAAACACAAAAATAAGGAGAGAATATATGGCAAAGAAGAAAAGCGCAGGGTGCGAATATTGTAGTAATTATGTGTATGATGAAGATTATGAATATTATGTATGTGATATTAATTTAGATGAAGATGAGATGGCAAGATTTATGAGCTATAGCGATTGGGATTGCCCTTATTTCCAGATGGACGATGAATATGCGATTGTAAGGAAGCAAAATTAAAAGGTAAGAAATAATTGACAATAAATGGAAATCTGTTAAAATATAAATGAAACAATTTACATAATTTGTAATATAAGGAGAAAATATGGGGAATAAAGACATTACAGATTTCAATGAAGCGCAATTAAGAAAGAGAGCAGCAAGTAAGGAAGAATTAAATATTTGTTTGACCAATAATTATGCATTTCAAAAGATATTTAAGAATGAAGAGATAGTAAAAGGATTTTTAATAGCATTGTTGCATTTAAAGGAAACAGATATTGAAGAGTTGGAGGTTACGGATCCTTTTGTGGAAGGTGAAGTAAAAGAAGAAAAAGAGGGAATACTAGATGTCAAATTAATCTTAAATGGTGGCAAAAAGATTAATATCGAGATGCAAAATACGTATCAGGAAGATTGGGCAGAGAGAAGTTTATTTTATAATTGTCGGATGTTTACAGAGGGATTAAAAAAGGGAGAATCGTATTATGAATTACCTCCATGTATTCATGTAGGAATTCTTGATTTTAATTATTTAAAAAGTCCTGGATTTTATCATAGAATTTTATTAAAAGATGATACAACAGGTGAATTGTATAGTAGTAAATTTCAATTTCATGTGATAGAATTAAGTAAAATAGCAACGACAAAAGGAAAAGCAAGAAAACAAGATCTTTATAAATGGGCTAAATTAATTTCAGCAAGTACTTGGGAAGAAATCAGAGAAGAATCTGAAGGAAATCATTACATGGAAAAGGTGAGGGATGAAATGATTAAGATGAGCCAAGATGAGAGTGAGAGATATCTTTATTTAAGGGAACAAATGGCAATCCGCGATAAAGCGAGTCAATTAAGAAGTGCAGAGAATATAGGAATAAGGAAAGGTGAACTTTTAAAATTAGTGACACTAGTACAGAGAAAAATTGAAAAAGGAGATACGGTAGATAAAATAGCAGATGATCTGTTAGAAGATCAAGAAATTATTGAGAAAATATATAATTTAATAAGAAAATATCCTGATAAAGATGAAAAAGAAATTTGTAATTTTTTGATATAAGAATAAAACCAGTCACAGGATGGTTAATACAATTACCAAAGGAATACATAAAGTAATTCAAGAAAAGGGGTGTTGCAATATGAAGAAAAATACGATCATATGCATTTCCAGAGAATTCGGCAGTGGAGGAAGAGAGGTCGGACAGCAGTTATCCAAGAAGCTTGGAATTCCTTTCTACGACAAAGAGATTTTGGCAAGAGTTGCCGAAGAAAGTGATATGTCGGAAGAGTTTGTAAAGAATCACGAGGAGAATGCAGTCTACAGCCACATTATCAATGTCCCGATCGGACACAGATTTCCAGGCGTTGACACAGAAGAAATCATGACACCAGAGAAATTATTTATGATCCAGGCACATGTGATCCATGAACTGGCAGCAGAGAATGAATCCTGCATTTTCGTGGGAAGATGTGCAGATGTGGTGCTTAAGGATCACGAAAACTGCTACAGTTTCTTTATCCACAGTCCTCTAGAAGAACGGATTAAACGGATTGTAGAGACAGAACATGTGACAGAACGACAAGCGAAGAAGATGATCAAGCAAACCGATTGGGAGAGATCTTCTTATCATAATTATTATACAAAACAAAAATGGGGAGACCCCGGTAATTATGATCTCATGATCAATTCAGCAAGGACAGGAATCCAGAAAGCAGTCGAAATTATCATGGATTATGTGAAATAAAAAACAATGATATGCAATGTATACAAGGTATCAAAAGATACCTTGTATATTTTTTGTATAAAAATGAGAAAATGTAAATATTTTTAATCAGACCTTGAACAAAATCAAAAGTGTGATAAGATAAAAACTGTAAAATAAAAGACAAAACACAGAAATAATCTTTAAAACACAGAAAAAGAAAGGAAATAATATGGAAATTACAGACAATGCAAGGAACAGGATGTTTTCAAATAAAGATCTCGTACGATTGATCATACCGTTGATCATTGAGCAGATGCTAACTGTAACGGTAGGACTTGCGGACTCTATCATGACAGCGAATGTTGGAGAAGAAGCTGTATCAGGAGTTTCATTGGTAGACAGTGTTATGGTATTGATGATCAATCTGTTCTCGGCATTGGCAACTGGAGGAGCCGTCGTTGCAGGGCAGTTTCTCGGACAGAGAAAAAATATCATGGCATGTAAGACAGCAGACCAGTTAATCTTATTTATTGTTTCATTATCTGTAGTGATCATGGCAGGAATTTATGCATGTAAAAACTTTATTTTAAATGTAGTGTTTGGAAATATTGAACCAGGAGTTATGCATAACGCAGAAATATATCTGATGATCGTCACGGCATCTATTCCATTTATTGCAATATATAATGGATGCGCCGCATTATTCCGTATCATGGGGAATTCAAAGATTTCTATGAATATGTCTATGTTGATGAACGGTATTAACATCGCAGGAAATGCGATTTTGATCTATGGGTTTAAATTTGGAGTTGAAGGAGTTGCGATCCCAACATTAGTATCAAGAATTGTTGCAGCAGTTGTCATGGTAAGACTGCTCGCAAAACAAAATCAGGATGTGCATTTAAGTAAACATATCCATTTTCATTTTAAGGGATATTTAATACAGAAGATCTTACATATCGGAGTACCAAATGGAATCGAAAATAGTATGTTCCAGCTAGGAAGAATCATGGTATTAAGTATCGTTGCAGGATTTGGGACATCATCTATCACAGCCAATGCCATCGGAAATGTGGTAGCATCATTTGAGTTAATCCCAGGAATCGGAGTAGGATTTGCAGTGCTGACCGTTGTATCAAGATGCATCGGAGCTGGAGATTATGAAGCTGCAAGATACTATACAAAGAAGCTGTTAAAAGTAGCCTATGCAGCATTGATCGCATTAAATATCATCGTAGTTATGATCTTACCACTGATCATTCAGGTATATCATTTATCACCAGAAACAGCAGCGATCACAAGAAAGATCTTATTATATCATACTTTATGCTGTGTAACGATCTGGCCGCCAGCATTCACGATCCCGAACACATTAAGAGCCGCAAATGATGTCAAATACTGTATGGTTGTAGCATCAGCCACGATGTGGATATTTAGAATCTTCTGCAGCGTTGTTCTTGGAAAATGGATGGGACTTGGAGTCTTCGGAGTCTGGGTAGCAATGACATTAGACTGGGTATTCAGAGGAATCCTGTTTGTCAAACGATACATACAAGGGAAATGGCAGAGAATGGCATTGATTTAACATGAAACAGATCAAATAAAGAAATTGTAGAAGATAAGAACATCCCAGAATCGTCAGGTATAAAAAGACGATTCTGGGGTGTTTTAAAATTTGTGTCTAGAATATAAATCCAGGATCTTCAGAAGTATCCATTTCATCAAAAGTAACTTTTTCCGTTAATTTATTCTTTTTATTTTCCATTGTAATAAAAGCACGGCAATTTGTTGGGATTGTAACGGAAGAACCTTTTACTTTTTTCATTTTAGTAGCTCCTGGCTTGTAAGTATAAATAGATTTTACTCTCCAGTTCTTATTAGGAGTGATCTTGATGTTACGTCCCATAAAGGAGATCGAAGATTCGTTTTTATTCTTAAAATCAGAAGTACAGTCTCTTCCATCCACTACGATCTTCTTAAAAGGATTTGAGTATTTTATAACTTTGACTGTTGTTTTTACAGAATAAGTTTTACCTCTGTATTTAAATTTTGCAGTGATTTTTGTTGATCCTGTTTTCTTAAGTTTTACACCGATTCCTACCTGATTGTTATCTGCAATAAGATAATAATCTTTTTCAAAAGTTTTTGTAGAAATAACCTTTTTATTTGAAGATTTAACCTTCATACCATTACGCAGGATGGATTCTGAATTAGAGCGATTTGTTCCCTTGATATAGATCACATTTGTGTAAAAACCATTCCCGCCATTATTTTTTTTGTCATAACTTAGTGTTGTCTTTTTAGGTAGAGAAAATTTTGCTTTCGCATTTACACTATAAGCAGAACACATACCTACTGTTAATACAGATGCCAGAAAAATAGAGGCACCTTTTAAAATACTTTTCTTCATAAAATTCTCCTTTCGATGAACAAAAAATACAAAATCATTATAGCATAGAAATATGCAAAAATGTAAGGTATAATAATGATAAAACAACCTTCAAGGAGGATACTGTTATGAATAAAAAAGAACTAGCACTAGAAGTCATTGAGCGTCTGAAGAATGAATATCCAGATGCAGACTGCACATTGGAATATGATCAGGCGTGGAAATTATTAGTTAGTGTAAGACTGGCGGCTCAGTGTACGGATGCACGAGTAAATGTCGTAGTAAAAGGATTATTTGAAAAATATCCAACAGTAGAAGCACTGGCAGCAGCAGACGTTGCAGATATTGAAGAAATCGTACGGCCCTGTGGTCTTGGAAAGAGCAAGGCAAGAGACATCAGCAAATGTATGAAAGTTTTAAGAGATGAATATAACGGTAAGATCCCAACCGATTTTAAATCGATCCTAAGTCTTCCTGGGGTCGGAAGAAAAAGTGCCAACCTGATTATGGGAGATGTTTTTGGCAAACCTGCGATCGTTACGGATACACATTGTATCCGCTTGGTCAACCGGATTGGATTGGTTGATGGGATAAAAGACCCTAAAAAAGTTGAGATGGCATTATGGGAGATCGTTCCACCAGAAGAAGGAAGTGATTTCTGCCACAGGCTGGTATGGCATGGAAGAGATGTCTGTACGGCAAGAACAAAGCCTCATTGTGAGAGATGTTGTTTGAATGATATCTGTGCACAAATTATATAAAGGTACCATGATCAAAAGTATGAAAGGAGAAAGTTTATGAGGAAACTATTAAGAAGAGCTGCCAGTATTGCATTAGCAGCGGCAATGCTATTTACAACTGCAGGAGTCAGCCAGAAGAAGGTAGAGGCTGCTTCTACAGGGAAATTATCTGTTACAGGATATCAGGATTATAACGATGCACAGAAAATCTTAAAAGAAGTGAACAAATACCGTAAGAAAAATGGACGCAAAGCATTGAAGATGGATCGAGGATTGACAAATTCAGCAATTATGCGTGGATTTGAAACAACGATCTATATTCCAGAAACAAGTCCGCATAGAAGACCAAATGGAAAGCTTTCAAAAAGTATCAACAAGAAGATCATCTATGAAAACTGCGCACAATCCGCAGAAACTACACCGAAGCAGATCGTAAAGGGTTGGATCAATTCTTCCACACATAGAAAAGGTCTGTTACTTTCGAATGCAAAAAGTGTAGGGGTTGCAGCAGTTACGGTTGTGTCAAGAGACGGATACGAAGCCAATACCTGGGTATTAGACTTTAGCAGTTCCAAAGCAAAGAAAGTAGAAAAATCCAAGGCAAGAAAGCAATTTACAAAAAATATCGTGACAAAGAATTCATATTTAAAGAAGAGTTATTTAAAACTAGACAGCAGATACGGTACAATATGGGAAACAGAAAAAATGCAGATGAAGCCAACATATCAAGGCAAAATGATGAAAGAGTACGGTGTGTATCCAACAGTGATCAATACATCATCTTTCACATCATGGAAGAGTAGTAATCCATCCGTGGCATCTGTTGACTCGAATGGAAGAATCACAGGAAATAAAGCTGGAACAGTGACGATTTCTGCAAAATTAAAAACAGGGACAAAGATAACGATTTCAAAGAAGATCAAAGTTGTACCGACGAATCAGCAAATCGATCCATGGGAATAGGCAAAAACTAAAGAATCAGGATAGAATAAAAAAACGTAATCTCAAGAGGTTCATTTGAGATTACGTTTTTTTCTATAGGATTATGCCTGAAATCCAAGGTAGGCATTGATTCTCTTATGAAATAGAGAAGAAAATATATTTGTAATATTACCACTTAAGAAAGCGGCGATCGCGGAACTGATCGTGAATCCGACACCTATTGATAGAACGGCACATGCGATGACAGATAGTAAAATCTTAGCGGCAAGTCCATGAGGTTCAATAAAGAATAAACCATAAGAAGTAAATTCGATAAATAAAGAATAAACAAAAGTCAAACCAAGCTGAGTCAACTGCATTTTCCCGAATTCATGAAGGATCAGAGCTTCGCAAACTAAGAAAGTAGAGTTGATCAGGAAGTTAAATAAGGCATAGCTGTGAACTGGGGAAAGATAACTTAATGTCAAAGCCATCGTACAGCTAGGTGCAACTCCAAGAGCTGCTTTCAAAAATAAATTAGAACCAACAGACATGATCAACAGTCCTAAAATATAAAATAACAATCTATGGTAAAAAAATCTTTTTTTGTTTTTCATAATATCAACGATTCCTTTCATCAAAATTTCATATTTTATCAATCGTATTCCCTTTGTGTTTCTTATTATATATATAGAGAGCGAAGTATTGCAATTCCAGTTGAGATTTGATATATTCCAAATAGGAATATACGAAGATATTTGAAAAAGGTATGGAAAAATGGAAATACAGCAATTATATTATTATATGGAATTATGTAAACAGAAAAATTTCACAGAAGCTGGATATGCCTGTAACATGACACAAGGTGCATTATCAAAACAGATCCGTAAGTTGGAAAATGAGTTAGGAATTACACTGATCCGCAGGAATACAAGGAAATTTGAGTTGTCCAAAGAAGGAGAGATCTTTTTGTCTTATGCAAAGAAAATGACGGGAACCTATGAAGAGATGTTGAAAAATGTTCAGAAAAATCAGGAAATTAAGATTGGTTGTATGCCGGTTCTTGCACCATATCATTTTGCAAGATTGGTGGCGGATTTCAGAAAAGAATATCCAGATATCAAACTTGTGATTGATGAAAGAATCGCAAGTGATATTCAGGAAAACTCCGATCGTTATGATTTCTTGATCTTGAGAGAAAATATGATGGAAGATCAGAAAAAATTCCGTTTTTCCCCACTGTATGATGATAAATTGTGTGCAGTGTTATATGAAAAACATCCGCTTTATGGAAGAGATCGACTTCAACTGAAAGAATTGAAAGATGATGTTTTTATCTTCCCAGAGAGAGGCAGCGGAAGTTACGAAGTGTTTTATAAGAGTTGTGAGAAAGCAGGATTTGAACCGAAAATAGCTTTTGAATTTCCACAAGCAAATACAATCATGAGTTTTGTAAGTGAAGGGGTTGGGGTTACGATCACATTTTCAACGGTTTATAGAGAAGCTAAATGTGCTGGAGTTAAAATGATACCATTAGAAGATGAATTACATTCTGTGATATCACTATTTTATAGAAAAAATAAGCCATTGGATTATGCAAAGAAGCAGTTTTTAAATTATGTAAGAGAGCATTTGTATACGTAAAAAAATTAGAAGGCATATTGTGAATCTGTTATACTAGAGGAAGTAAATACAAGGAGAATTCTTATGAAGTATGTCATAAAAATAATACTGATCGTGACATGCCTGATCATTATGTTACCATTTGGCGGATGTGGCCGGAAGAAGCAGGTAACAGCTCAGAAAGCAGGAGTATTAAAGCCAGAAGCACCGGGGAAGGAAGTTTTGGATCATGGGGAGGCTGTGGTTGATATATCGAATGTGGCTCAAGGCTATGTAGCACTGCGATATAAGGGAAGTGCAAAGAAGATCAGTGTTGAAGTGATCGGAAAGAATAATAAAGTATATAAATATTTTATTGAACGGACAAAAGAGCCGACATATTTTCCATTGACCAGTGGAAATGGTACATATCAGATCTCTGTATATGAAAATGTGCAGGACGATGAATACAGTGTTTTGATGATGGATAGTTTTGAGGTGAAATTAAAAAATAAATTTCTGCCATTTTTATATCCTAACCAGTATGTAGAATTTACAAGTAAGACGAAAGCAGTAAAGGAAGCGAAGAAACTGGCAAAAGATTCCAAAGATGATCTGGCAATCGTCAAAGCTGTTTATAATTATGTGGTCAAAAATGTAAAATATGATGATGAGAAAGCGCAGAATGTTCAGAGTGGATATCTGCCATCGGTAGATGAGACATTGAAGACAAAGAAGGGAATCTGCTTTGATTATGCTGCACTGATGACGGCGATGCTGCGTTCGCAGGGCATTCCGACCAAGCTTGAGATCGGGTATTCAGGGGATATCTATCATGCCTGGATCAGTACCTGGCTGAATGAAAAGGGATGGGTAGATAATATCATTCAGTTCGATGGGAAAAGCTGGGAGTTAATGGATCCGACACTGGCAGCGAATAGTGATAACAAGGAAGATGTGAAAGAATATATTGGGAATGGAGAACATTATGTACTTCAGTATAGTTATTAAGAAGGGATAGATATGAAGAAGAAACTTAGCAACGAAGAACTGATCACATTTTGTGGTCAGATGGCACTGATCTTGAAATCTGGGATTTCATCGCTTGAGGGGATTTACATTATGGAAGATGGAGATGTCCAGACAGAAGGCAGGGAGATATTAAAAGAGATCCGCGAAGAACTTGAAATGTGTGGAATGCTTTATCCTGCAATGGAGAAAACAGGGGTTTTCCCAGAATATGCACTTCATATGACGGAGATCGGAGAACAGACAGGAAGACTGGATGAGACGATGGAAGCATTGGCGGCATATTACCAGAGGGAAGAAGAAATATTAGATGCGGTCAAGAGTGCAGTGACTTATCCGGTTGCGATGCTCGGGATGTTGTTAGTGATCGTTGCAGTATTATTTATAAAAGTTATGCCAGTATTTGAACAGGTATATATGCAATTAGGGCAAGAGATGACAGGAGTTGCACGTCAGTTATTGAATATTGGAGATTGGATGAGGCAGTCAGCAATTGTTCTGGTAGTTTTGGCAGTGGTGATCTTGATCATAGTATTTTTCGTTATTTTTTATAAAAAGGCAAGAATTGAATTTATCTCGAAGATACAAACCATCGGATTTATGAAGAAAATCGCATGGAAACGTGCAAGAACAAGATTCGCAGGTGGAATGGCGATGGCTTTAAAGAGTGGACTTGACATGGATGAAAGTTTGTCACTTTCTGAGAAACTGACAGATTATGAACCATTGAAAATGAAGATTCAGCAATGTCAGGAACAGATGAAAGAAGGAGAAACATTTCCGAAAGCATTGAAAGAAGCACATATTTTTGATGGAATGCAGGAAAGATTGATGATCATTGGTTATGAAACGGGTGCCGTAGATGAGGTAATGGAACAGGCAGCAGATCTGTATCAGAAACAACTGCAGGATCAGATTCAGAAGATGATCGCTGTGTTAGAACCGACGCTGGTAGGAATCTTATGTGTGATCGTAGGGATCATTTTATTATCTGTCATGTTGCCACTAGTTGGTATTATGGCTGGAATTGGATAAGGGAGGCAGATTTTGAGAAATCGTTTTCAAAAACAAAGAAAAATTGACAATAAAATTCGAATTTTCCTGCCAGTTATGATCTGTGGCATTATGGTGGCTGTGTTATGGAATAGCAGCAGCCAGATTTTTCGGGAAACAAAGAAAAGACAGGAAGAAAGTCTGAAAGAAGCCGTGATCAAAGGGGCGGTACAATGTTACAGTGTGGAAGGGCGATATCCAGAAAGTCTTTCTTATATGGAGAAACATTATGGATTGGAGTATGACAAAGACGAGTTTGTGATCTCATATGAGATCATTGGGTCTAACCGCATGCCACAAGTTACGGTGATCCCATTGAATGAGAGGTGAGGTTTTTGGAGAGACAAAGACATATGACAGATCAGATGTTTCTTGTAATCTTATTTGCAGTGTTTGCAGTTTGTGCGTTTTCCTTGAGTATGATCGGGGCGAATATATATAGTCATACAGCTTCTGTGATGAATGAGGATTATGAGGAACGGATCGATATTTCTTATGTAACAGAAAAGATAAGACAGTGGGATGAAAAGGACAGCATCGAGATCGGCAGCTTTCATGGACGCACAGCCCTGATCCATACAGAAAAGATCAATGGGAAAAAATACAATACATATCTCTATCAGGAGAAGGGTGCGTTGAGAGAATTAATGGTAAGAGAAGGTCTGGATACAACAACGATGCAGGGAGAGAAGATCGTGGCAGCAAAAGATTTTTCTGTAATAGAAACAAAACAGCTGTATCATATAAAGATTCAGGGAAGTGATGGCAAGATATATCAGAACTGTGTATACAGACACAGCAGGAATTAGGAGGAAGTATGAGACAAAAAAGCAATGGAACACACCTGATCCTGATGGAATTAATGATGGTATTATTCTTTTTTGCAATCTGTGGATCAATCCTGCTTCAGGTATTTGTAAAAGCTCATAACATTAGTGCAAAAGCAAGAGAAATGACAGAGACAAAAAATTATGTAACACAAGCTGCAGAACTGATAGAAGCGGGTGCTTATGACATCAAAGATTTTCAAGAATATTTTACACAAATAGATGGTAAAGCTGGAGATTATCAGTGTTATTATGATCAGGATTGGAATGAGATAAAGAAAACAAAAGCCCGTTATCATATGACGATAAAGCTTGAAAGGCAGCCAGCGAAAGTTCTGGGAAAGATTACGATGTGGAGGGAAAACCAACAGATTTATCAGCTTGATATTTTAAGATACAGGCAGGAAAGGAAAGATAATGAAAGATCGTAAAATGCCATTTTTAGGGATTGGAGCAGCTTCGATCGTGCTCGTGTTAGCTATGGTCTGTTTAGCAGTTTTTGCGGCTTTGACACTTTCAAGTGCCAAGGGAGATCATACGTTAAGTAAAAAGAATTTGGAACGTACGTCGGCTTTTTATCAGGCATCCAATGCAGCGAATGAACAAGTTGGAGCGATCGATGAGAAACTATGGAAGTTGTATCGCAGATCTAAGGATAAAAAAGATTATATGAAAAGAGTTGGACGATCGTTTACAAAAAGCAAGGGGATTTCATATAATAAAAAAGAGAAAACAATTGCATTTCAGGAAAGTATCACAGACACACAGCAGTTATCTGTGAAATTGCAGATTTATTATCCGGAGAAAAAGAATGATCTGTGTTATGAAGTGATCAAATGGAAAAAAGAAGCTGTTGGGGCATGGAAGAAGGACGATTCCCTTCCGGTTTATCGAAATAAGTAAAAGGGGTCAATATGAATCTTGAAGAATTTTTAACATTAGCAACAAAAGAGGAAGCCTCAGATCTGTTTATTGTAGCAGGGCTTCCATTGACGATGAAAGTAAATGGAGTGATGCGTCGCATCAATGAAGAAAAAATGATGCCGCAAGATACGGAAAAAATAATCCGGGAGATTTATGAGAAAGCGTTAGACAGAGACATAGATCAACTGTTGAAGACAGGGGATGATGATTTCTCATTTGCAATTCCTGGATTGTCAAGATTTCGTGTCAGTGCATATAAACAGAGAGGATCCTTAGCGGCAGTGATCCGTGTGATCGCATTCCGCCTGCCAGACTATAAGCAATTAAGAATACCAGAGCAGGTAATGAAATTAAGTGAATTAAACAAAGGACTTGTGCTTGTAACAGGACCAGCGGGAAGTGGAAAATCCACGACACTTGCATGCATGATAGAAGAAATCAATGAAACAAAAGAAGATCACATCATCACATTGGAAGATCCTTTGGAATTTTTACATCAACATAAGAAAAGTATCGTCAGTCAGAGAGAAGTAAACATGGATACTGTAAATTATGTTACTTCCTTAAGAGCCGCATTAAGACAAAGTCCGGATGTGATATTGCTTGGGGAAATGAGAGATTATGAAACGATTCAGGTAGTTATGACAGCTGCAGAAACAGGGCATCTGGTATTTTCAACACTTCATACCATCGGGGCAGCGAATACGATCGAACGTATCATAGATGTATTTCCACCAAATCAGCAACGCCAGATCATGATTCAGCTGGCTTCTGTATTACAGGCAGTGATCTCTCAGCAGCTGATACCAACGATGGATGGAACATTGATTCCTGTGTTTGAGATCATGGAAGTGACCCCGGCGATCCGCAATATGATCCGTGAAAATAAAGTGCATCAAATAGATGGTTTGATCTATTCCTCTACAGGGAGTGGAATGATATCTATGGACCAGTCATTGATCAATCTATATAAAGAAGGACAGATCAGCAAAGAAACTGCGATTTTATATGCATCCAATCCAGAAATGATAATAAAAAGGATCCGCTAAGAAATATGGTCAGAAACAGGCTGAAATCCATCGGAATTTATTGACAAAAAAGTGCGAATATTGTACGATAAAAATATATTATAGGGTGAGTGTCTCTCATATGGAGATTGAGAGACAAAAGCAAAAAGTATAGATATTAATATTAAGAAGGGGCGAGAGTTATGAAGAAGAAAGTCATGGTCGGATTGGTGTCCGTGGTAGTAGCTGTTGCATTGGTTTTTGGTGGAGTCACATTTTACAATAACCGTCAGCAGGAGAAGTTTGAGAAGCAGATGGCTTCCTATGAAAGCGTTGATACTATGCAGCATCCAAGCGAAGCAACAACATCAATTGATGGGATTCAAGTACCGCTTGGCAAGAAACCGAAGGTAACGACGAAGAAAACAACAAAGAAAAGCACAAGAATCCAGAAGCTTAAGAAGAAAGCAAGCAGAAGCAAAATAACAACAAGAAGAACAACAAAGAGAAGAACAACAACATCTCAGAATCATTCCAGACGTAAGGTTGTGAATACAAAAGTTGTCAAAACACAGAAGGATTATGACAAGAAGGGTTCTAAGAAGAGAACGATCAAGACAGTCGTTCAGACAACGACCAAGACAACAACGGTTGAATTGAGTCAGATGTCTGGTGTTTCTGGAACAACATTAAGAACACTTGGTTCTCAGGCAGATGGTAAGATCTTGAATGCATTTGAAGATCTGAAGTTTAAGATGGTGATTGATAAAAATGCGGAAGCGACAGGTGTATTTAGCGTTAAGAGCCATAAGATCGCACTTCAGAGTGCGAGATCTTCTGTATTACTTCACGAATTAGGACATTTTGCTAATTTCCTTGCAGGAGATAAAGTTGGAACGAGTGAATGGAAGTCAATTTACAATGCTGAGAAGGATAAATATGATGGATATAACAAAGCATATGCGATCAAATCAGCATCTGAGTATTTTGCAGAATCTTACAAGGATTATAAGGAGCATCCATCCGCATTAAGATCAAAGAGACCAAGAACTTACCAGTTTGTTAAGAGTACGATTGATGGAATTACAGACAGCGATGTACAGAACATCAAAGATACCTATGGAGAATACTGGGGATTATAGGACGATACCTGAAGGAGTACTTTCTCAGAAAGTACTCTTTTTTTTGCCAATTGCCTGTGTTGCTCTGTAGAATGTGAAAGAATGTATAAACAAGGGATATTTTAAAAAATTAAAGGAGAAATAAGATGTTAAAGATCAAGGAATACGTCAAAGCAGAAAGTCTTGAGCAAGCTTATGAGCTGAATCAGAAGAAGACCAACTGCGTGATCGGTGGCATGTTGTGGCTTAAGATGGTCACAAGAAATGTACAAAAAGCAATTGATCTGTCGGGTCTTGGACTTGATCAGATCGAAGAAAATGATGAGGAATTTTCAATCGGAGCAATGGTAACACTAAGACAGATCGAACTTCATGAAGGATTAAATACATGGAGTCAGGGAGCGGTAAAAGAAAGTGTGACACACATTGTCGGAGTGCAGTTCCGTAATCTTGCGACAGTAGGTGGAAGTATTTTTGGAAAGTTCGGTTTTTCTGATGTATTAAGCTGTTTTCTGGCGTTTGACAGTTATGTGGAGTTACATCATGAAGGAATCATTCCATTAGATCAATTTGCAGCAAATAAATATCCAAATGATATTTTAGTGCGTCTGATCATTAAGAAGCATCCGCAGGAAAGTGTTTATCTTTCTCATAGAAATACAAAGACAGATTTTCCAGTTTTGACCTGCGCTGTTTCATTAGGTGAGAAAGAGGCATATGCGGTTGTCGGTGCAAGACCATCCAGAGCTTGCAGAGTCAGATTATCAGATCAGTGGGTGGAACAGATCAAAGATGATGAAGGAAGAAAAAAACTCGCAGATGAAGTGACAGGTCAGATGAATTTTGGAAGCAACATGAGAGGAAGTGCTGCTTACCGTGAACAGTTATCAAAAGTCTTATTAAGAAGAGGCTTTGAACAGTTAGAAGAAAGGAGAGAAAAATAAACATGGAGATTACATTTACATTAAATGGAAAGAAAGTAACCCCACAGATTGATGCAGACACTCTCCTGATCGATCTCGTCAGAGATCTTGGTTGTTACAGTGTGAAACGTGGATGCGAGACATCAAATTGCGGATTATGTACGGTATTTATGGATGACCAGCCAATCTTATCATGTTCCATTCTTGCAGCAAGAGTTGATGGACACAAGATCGATACCTTAGAAGGATTGCAGGAAGAAGCAGCTGAGTTTGGAGCTTTTATTGCGAACCAAGGGGCTGAACAGTGCGGATTTTGTAACCCAGGAATGATCATGAATGCGATTGCATTATTTAGAGAGATTCCAGATCCGAGTGAAGAAGAGATCAAAGAATACCTTGCGGGGAATCTTTGCAGATGTTCTGGATATGAAGGACAGCTTCGAGGAATCTTAGACTTTTTGGAATATAAGAAAAATAAAGATGGAGGTGCCGAATGAAAGTAGTTAACCAGCCGATCATGAAAAAAGACGCTATGGCACTTGTGACAGGGAAACCTGTATTTACAAACGATAAGGCACCAAAAGAATGTCTGATCGTGAAATTACTTCGAAGTCCATATGCGAACGCAATGATCAAATCGATCAACACTCAGTTTGCTATGAAAGTGCCAGGGATTGAGGCGATTTATACATGGGAAGATGTGCCACAGGAACGTTTTACGATGGCAGGACAGACATATCCGGAATTAAGCCCATATGACAGACAGATTCTGGATCAGCATGTCCGTTATGTTGGAGATCCCGTTGCAATCGTTGCTGGGGAGAATGAAAAGTGCGTTGATCAGGCGATCAAGATGTTACGTGTGGAATACGAAGTATTGCCAGCAAACTTAGATCCACGTAAGGCAATGGATAAAGATACACCACTAGTGCATCCAGAAGATAACTGGAAAGCATTATGTAATATTGGTGCAGATAATAAGAAAAACCTGTGTGCAACAGAAGAAACACACGAAGGAGATGTCGATGCGGTATTAGCAGATTGCGACGTGGTTGTAGAACATACATATCATACAAAAGCAAATCAGCAGGCAATGATGGAGACATTCAGAACTTATTGTTTTATTGACGAATATGGAAGATTGAACGTTGTTAGTTCCACACAGATCGTATTCCATGTACGAAGGATCTTATCCAATGCATTATGCATTCCAAAATCAAAGATTCGTGTATCAAAACCAAGAATTGGTGGAGGATTTGGAGCAAAACAGAGTTCTATCTCCGAAGTATATCCAGCATTTGTCACATGGATGACAAAGAAACCATCCAAGATTATTTTTTCAAGAGAAGAGTCTCAGATCGCATCTTCACCAAGACATGAGATGCAGGTAACAGTTCGTGTCGGAGCAAACAAGAATGGAAAGATCCGTGCGATCGATGTTTATACATTATCCAATACAGGAGCCTATGGAGAACATGGTCCAACAACGGTAGGGTTATCTGGGCATAAATCAATTCCGTTATATCGAGATCTGGAAGCACATCGTTTTGCATATGATGTTGTGTATACAAATCGTATGTCAGCTGGGGCTTATCGTGGATATGGTGCGACACAGGGTGTGTTTGCGCTGGAATCAGCAGTCAGTGAACTTGCAGCTAAGATAGGAATGGACCCAACGAAGATCCGTGAGATGAATATGGTCCGTGAAGGCGATGTGATGCCAGCATATTATGGAGAAACAGCAAACAGCTGTGCTTTGGATCGATGCCTTGCACGTGCAAAAGAGATGATCAAATGGGATGAAAAATATCCATGCAAAGATATGGGAAATGGAAAAGTTCGAAGTGTCGGACTGTCAATGGCGATGCAGGGTTCCGGCATTTCTGGCGTTGACGTTGGTTCTGCAACGATCAAATTAAATGACGATGGATTGTATACACTTTCTATTGCGGCAGCAGATATGGGAACTGGATGCGATACGATCTTGGCCCAGATGGCGGCAGAATGTCTGGAATGTTCTATTGATGATATCATGGTCAGCGGAGCAGATACAGATACATCACCATACGATTCTGGATCTTACGCATCAAGTTCTACCTACGTCACAGGAAAAGCAGTGGAACGTGCCTGCGAAAAATTAAAGGGACATATTTTCAATAAAGCAGCTGAGATGATGGAAGTTGCAGATACAGATACTTTGGAATTTGACGGAAAGAAAGTCAGAGATGCAGAGAGCGGCAAAGAGGTTTCATTAGTGGACATCGCAACAGCATCTATGTGCAACAATAATGAAACTTTCCAAGTGACAGAGACAAACAGTTCTCCAGTATCCCCACCACCATTTATGGTAGGAATGGTTGAGATTGAGCTTGATAAAGAGACAGGACATATTGAAATCTTAGATTATGTCGCAGTCGTAGATTGTGGAACACCAGTCAATCCAAATCTTGCAAGAGTTCAGGTAGAAGGCGGGCTCGGCCAGGGAATCGGAATGGCATTGTATGAGGGTGTTGATTACACACCAAATGGATATGTAAAACAAAATTCTTTCATGCAGTATAAAGTTCCAGCAAGAGTCGATGTTGGAAAGCTTCGTGTAGAATTTGAGAGCAGTTATGAGCCAACAGGACCATTTGGAGCAAAATCTATCGGAGAGATCGTTATCAACACACCATCTCCAGCATTAGCCCATGCCGTATTTAATGCAACCGGATTATGGATCCGAGAATTGCCGATCACCAGTGAAAAGATCGTTATGGGATTATTGGAGAAAGAATAATATAACATGGATAAAATAAAAGCAGCGGTCATTTATCTTGCATCAGGAAACAGCAAACGTTTCGGTCAGGAGAATAAATTATTGCAAATGATCGGAACCAAGCCAATGTATCGTTATGGATTGGACCGATTGATCGATCTATGCAAAGATCATGAAGGGTTTGAGATCATTGTTGTCACACAGTATCAGGAAATTATGAAGCAAACACAATACGACCCAATAACGACAGTGTTTTGTCCAGAAAGTAAATATGGGATTTCATGGTCGATCAAAGCAGGGATCAAAGCAGCGAAAGATGCAGAATTCTATACATTTTTCGTAGCAGACCAGCCCAATATGAAAAGAGAGACAATCGAAAGATTTCTCTCTTTTATGGCAGATGAATCTTGTGAACTTGGCTGTGTCAGAACAGAAGAAAACCTTGGGAATCCCGTATGGTTCTCAAAGAAATATAAACGAGAATTGTTATCGCTTACAAAAGATCAAGGCGGCAAGAAAATCCTCAAAAAACACATAGAAAATGCCAGATTCTTCACGGTATTAGAAGAATCTGAACTTTGCGATATAGATTATCCAAAAGAAATGCAAGCAATGCTTGCAAAGCGAGGCAAAAGTAGTTAAAATATTATTTAAAATACAAAAGAGCGTGGAGGCCAAGTGATGGAATTATTAAAAGAGAGAATTCGAAAAGATGGAGTCGTGAAAGAAGGAAATGTCCTTAAGGTAGACCGCTTTTTGAATCATCAGATGGATGTAAAATTATTCCGTGAGATCGGTAAAGAATTTAAGAAACGTTTTGAAGGCGAAGATATCAATAAGATTCTTACGATCGAAGCATCAGGAATCGGAATCGCCTGTGTTGTGGCAGAGATTTTTGATGTACCAGTCGTATTTGCGAAGAAAACCCAGACAAAGAACATCGCGGGAGATGTATATACAACAAAGGTAGAATCATTCACACATGGAAGAGTCTATGACATCATTGTATCCAAAGAATTCTTAGGAGAAGGAGACCGTGTATTACTGATCGATGATTTCCTTGCCAACGGTAAAGCCTTAGAGGGACTAGCAAAATTAGTCAAAGATTCCGGAGCAGAACTGGTCGGAGCAGGAGTCGTGATCGAGAAAGGATTCCAGCCAGGTGGAGATTTCTTAAGAAAACAGACACACTTAGAATCCCTTGCGATCGTAGATGCTATGGACGAGAAAACAGGAGAAATCACATTCCGTGAATAATGTCTTTGACGTTTTTGTATGTAGGCTTGCATGTATGTGACAGAAATAAAAGAAAAACAAATATTTAAAAGAATCAGGTGGCAACTCCGCATTTTTGCCACCTTGATTCTTTTAAATATTTGTTTTTCTTTTATTTCTGTCACATACACATGAAGTCTATTCAAACCACTACACAGTGTGTATGTTTTACTGTATTAGCATTAATAATATCTGTCCACCTCTATAAAAATTGAAAAACGATAACGTTTAACATACATCTATCAGCATGAATACTCAATACATTCCCGTCATACAATTAAAAAATTTTACAAAAACTTATCATTCCCATGTACATTCCCTTAATCTTCCAAGTTTATAGTTAAACACAACAGAGAATGATTGACTATATCAAAGGAGGATCTTATTGTAAGAACAATTCGCAGAAACATAGCAAGAAATGCAAAAAAATATGTAGCAAAAGCAACTGTATCAGCCATGATGTTAGCAGGCGGAGTTATGATGGCATCTCCAATCCTTTCATCAACAGTCAGTGCAGCGACAGAACATTGGAATGATGCATCTGCTTCTAAAACAGAAAGCTGGTCCACATGGAAAGCAAACTGGGATAAATACAGCACAAACTATGAAAATGTATCCCTAACACCAGGAGCGACAGAATCACAGCTTAATTTTGCATACTACAGCAAGACAGAAGAAACACCAAAAGTTAAGATCGCATCATTTCTTGCAGTGCGCAAAAAATAAATTTTATAATTCATAAAATAAATCATAAATATAGTCTATGGATTTTATAAAAAACATCTATAAATCTATTGACACAGAAAAAAATTTCATGTATCGTAAAAACATCAAAACAAGGAGAAACTAAGATGACAACAAGTAAGATGAATAATTGCACATTTTATTACTTTAGCTTTCAGGGTTATTATTTTTATCCTGACTATTTTTGTTGCAATGAATCATCGCCAAAACTTATGTCACTTTAAACCGACAGAGTAAAACATTTAAGGCATGCATTCTTGCAACAGAGTGCATGCCTTTTCTTTTTACTCAAAGAAACAAAGGCCGCACCAGAGAAGCAGGATAGAAACGACTTGCCAGGAAAGGACGAACATCATGATTATTATTTTAAAGAAACAGGCAGAAGAAGCAAAGATCAACGCATTAAAGAAAGAGATGGAAGAGCAGGGACTGGGAATCCACGAATCCGAAGGTGTTAACACAAGGATCCTTGGATTAGTGGGAGATACATCTGTTGTAGATATGCGTCATATCATGGCAAACAGCATCGTTGAAAATGTACAGCGTATTCAGGAGCCATACAAGAAGGCCAACAGAAAATTCCATCCAAACGATACAGTTGTTGATGTAAACGGAGTAAAGATTGGTGGTGGAAACTTCCAGGTGATCGCAGGGCCATGTTCTATTGAGACAAAAGAACAGATCACAGAAGTCGCAAACGATGTGAAGAATTCTGGTGCAGGATTATTAAGAGGAGGAGCTTTCAAACCAAGAACTTCCCCATACTCTTTCCAGGGACTTCATGGAGAAGGATTAGAATTATTATTAGAAGCTAAGAAAGCAACAGGACTTCCAGTTGTTACAGAGATCATGGATGCAAGTCATCTTCCATTATTCGAAGATGTGGACCTGATTCAGGTTGGAGCAAGAAATATGCAGAACTTTGAATTATTAAAAGAATTAGGAAAGATCAACAAACCAATCTTATTAAAGCGAGGACTTGCAGCAACGATCGAAGAATGGTTAATGAGTGCAGAATACATTATGGCAGGTGGAAATGAAAATGTAATCCTTTGTGAGAGAGGGATCCGAACATACGAAACAGCCATGAGAAATACGTTAGATCTTTCTGCAATCCCTATGATCAAGAAGAAATCCCATCTTCCAGTCATGGTAGATCCATCTCATGCAACAGGAATCAGAGATATGGTAGAGCCAATGGCATTAGCAGCGATCGCAGCTGGGGCCGATGGATTAATGGTAGAAGTTCATAATGATCCAGCCAAAGCATTATGTGATGGACCACAGTCACTGACACCAGAACAGTTTGATACATTGATGAAGAAGGTAAATAAGACAAGAGAATTCTTTCAGGCATTATAACTAGAAAAAATCTTGCTGAGAATTGTAAATTGGGATATACTATAACTAAAGAAAGAAAAAGACAACCCGGGAATCCATTGATTTCCGGGTGTTTGTCAGTTTTATAGATTCTAGGGAAAAAGGAGAGATATCTTATGAAAGTAATCGTCGGACTGGGAAATCCGGGAAAGAAATATGACAACACAAGACACAATATTGGATTTGAAGCCCTTGATTATATTGCAGACAAAGAAGGCATAAGTATAAATACAGGGAAACACAAAGCATTGATCGGAACTGGTTATATGGGAGGAGAAAAAGTCCTTCTTGTGAAACCACAGACATTTATGAACTTAAGCGGGGAAAGTCTTCGTCCAATCATGGATTTCTATAAATTAGAGCCAGAAGATTTTATCATTATTCATGATGATATCGACCTTGATGTTGGAAGACTGCGTATCCGAAGAAAGGGAAGTGCAGGGGGACATAATGGACTGAAAAGTATCATCAGTCATTTAGGAAGTATGGATTTCCCAAGGGTGAAGATCGGTGTTGGAGAGAAACCAAAAGGATATGATCTGGCAGATTATGTATTAGGACATTTTACAAAAGAAGAACAGGCAATCTTTGCGGAACGTTTTGATGAAGTGTACGATGCAGTACAGCTGATCGTTATGGGCGACATCACAGAAGCGATGAACCGCCACAATAAGAAAAAGTAGGGATAGAAAGTGTTAGAACATATATTAAAAGACGATCTGGTATACAGACAATTAAAGGATGAGGTCGAAGATTACTGTGGCCCGGTTCTTGTATCAGGATGCACCGATACAGCCAAATGGCATCTGACCAGTCTGATCGGAAATCATAAGAAAAAGCAATTTAAGATCATCATCGTACCAGATGAGAACAAAGCAAGACAATGGGTCGAGGCAAGTCATTTCTTTGGAGAAAAGGTTCAGTATATTCCGGCAAAAGATCCATTGTTTTATACAGCCGATGTTCATGGAAATGCAATCGCAAGAGACCGTATGCTGGCGATCAAGAAGATCGTGGATGACAAATGTGGAACCTTTGTGATGACGATCGATGCTGTGATGGATCAGGTTGTTCCATTAAGTGATATCAAGAATCATAAGATGACGTTTAAAATGGGAGAGACACTGGAAGAGGCAACGATCGCAGAAGAATTTGTTGCCAGAGGCTACGAAAAAGCACCATTTGTTGAGGCTCCAGGTGAGTTTGCTGTGCGAGGAGGAATCATTGATATTTTCCCATACACGCAGGAAAGCCCATATCGTATCGAACTATGGGGAGATGAAATTGATTCGATCCGAAGTTTTGATAAAGAAAGCCAAAGATCCATCGAAGAAGTCGATACTCTGACCATTTATCCGGCATCAGAGATCATTTTAAACCAGCCAAGGATTGAACATGGTCTTCGAAATATGGAAGAAGATTATGAGAAGTTATCACAGAAGTTTAAAAAAGAAAAAAAATATGATCAGGAAGCCCGCCTAAGAAAAGAAATGGACCGTGTTCGTGAGGAATTAAGGGAACTTCATATGTTGATCGGAGTAGAAGGTTATCTCCCATATTTTTATGAAAATACAGAATGCATCTTAGATTATTTTCCAGAAGAAAGCATGATCTATATGGATGAACCAAAACATATCAGAGAACGTGCAGATGCATTTTATCTGGAATTCTCAGAGAGTATGAAAAGTCGTCTGGAAGGTGGGTATCTTCTGCCTAAACAGGCAAATACGGTAACAGATTACGAGAGCATTTTATATCAGATTGAGAAACATAAGATGCTGTGTTATTCGATCTTATCTGCTGAGATCAATGATTTTAGAGTTGCTAGAACCTTATTTATGGATACAAAATCCATTCAGTCTTATAACAACAGTTTTGAGCAGTTAGTCAAAGATCTTACCAAATATCAGAGTAAGGACTACAGGATCGTTGTTGCTTCTCCATCTGTTACAAGAGCGAAACGTTTAAGCAGTGATCTGAGAGAAAATGGTTTGGTTGTGACCTATGATAAGGACTTGAAATACGGAGTGGAAGCAGGGCAGATCGTTGTCACAGCAGGAAAGCTTCTGACAGGAATTGAATATCCGGCAGCCAAATGGGTATTAATCTCAGAAGGAGACATTTTCAAAGGAAGAGAAGAAAAAAAGCGCCGAAAGAAAGAGAAGAAAAAACAAGGAGAAAAGATCCGAAGTTTTGCAGATATCAATATCGGTGATTACGTTGTTCATGAAAAACATGGAGTCGGTATTTACCGCGGAATCGAAAAGATCACAACAGATGGGGTTGAAAAGGACTACATCAGTATTGAATATCAGGGCGGCGATAATTTATTTATTTTAGCATCAGCCCTAGATCAGATCGCAAAATACGCAAGTGCAAATGCAAGAAAGCCGAAACTTCATAAATTAGGTGGAAATGAATGGAAGAAGACGAAAACACGTGTCAAAGGTCAAGTCAAAGATATTGCGGAAGAACTCGTGCAGTTATATGCACTAAGACAGGCAAAAGAAGGATATGTCTATGACAAGGACACTGTATGGCAGAAAGAGTTTGAAGAATTATTTCCATACGATGAAACGCAGGATCAGTTAAATGCGATCGATGATACGAAAAGGGATATGGAAAGCAAGAAGATCATGGACCGACTGATCTGTGGAGATGTCGGGTATGGCAAGACAGAAGTAGCGATCCGTGCAGCATTTAAGGCAGTAGACAATGGAAAACAGGTGGCGTATCTCGTACCAACCACGATCCTTGCACAGCAGCATTACAATACATTTGCACAGAGATTTCATGATTACCCGATCACCGTACGCATGATGTCTAGATTTTGTACAGCAAAAGAGCAGAAAGAGACGATCGAAGGACTCAAAAATGGAACGGTAGATGTTGTGATCGGAACGCATCGCTTATTGTCCAAAGACATGCAGTATAAGAATCTGGGACTGCTCGTAATTGATGAAGAACAGCGTTTTGGAGTGACACATAAAGAAAAGATCAAGACAATGAAAAAAGATGTCGATGTCTTATCATTATCTGCTACACCAATTCCAAGAACCCTGCATATGAGTCTGATCGGAATCCGTGACATGAGTGTATTAGAAGAACCACCGCATGACCGAAGAGCGATCCAGACATATGTTATGGAATATAATGAAGAACTGGTCAAAGAAGCGGTCTACCGCGAAATGACACGTGGCGGGCAGGTATATTATGTGTATAACCGCGTCAATAATATCGCAGAAGTGACAGCCGAATTACAGAGATTGCTTCCAGATGCGAAAGTTGCATTTGCCCACGGACAGATGAAAGAACGCGAACTGGAAGAGATCATGATGGGATTTATGAACCATGAGATCGATGTATTGGTATCCACAACGATCATCGAGACAGGACTAGATATTCCGAATGTAAACACAATGATCATTCACGATGCCAACCAGCTTGGGTTGTCCCAGTTGTATCAGTTAAGAGGACGTGTCGGAAGATCGAATCGAAATGCATTTGCATTTTTGATGTACAAAAAAAACACACTGTTAAAAGAAACCGCAGAAAAACGATTACAGGCAATCCGGGAATTTACAGATCTGGGATCCGGTTATAAGATCGCAATGCGAGATCTGGAGATCCGCGGAGCAGGAAATCTCTTGGGACAGGCACAATCCGGTCATATGGAAGCAGTTGGATACGATCTGTATTGCAAGATGCTGAATGAAGCAGTCTTGAGATTAAAAGGCGAATTAAAAGACGAGGATGAATTTGACACAACACTCGATCTCGACATCAACGCATTTATTCCATCAACGTATGTATATAATGAATATCAAAAACTGGAATTATACAAACGTATTTCATCCATTGAATCCAAAGATGAAATGGAAGATATGACAGATGAGTTGATCGACCGTTTTGGGGAAATGCCGAAAGCAGTCTACAATCTGTTATATGTTGCATATTTGAAATCATTAGCTCACCATGCTTATATGACAGATGTGAAACAAAAAGGAGAAAAAGTCTCATTTGAAATGAAACCAGATGCAGCCGTGGATGTAGAAAAAATCCCAGCGATATTAGAAGAATACAAACGTGAATTATCTTTCCAGGCAGGCAAGAATCCGACGTTTGTACTGGATCTGTCAAAGACAAAGAAAGTGAAGCAGTTAGAAAAGATTGAACATTGTGTGAACTCGCTCAATTCATTGATAATCCGATAAGTTTGTGCTATAATATCGCCAGACATTAGCCTAATATAATCATAATATAAAGGAGAAAATGAAATGAAGAAATTAGCAAAGAAGTTGCTATGTTTAACTGCAGTTCTTGCGTTAACTCTTTCTTTATTTACAGGATGTAAAAGCAAGAATGAGAAGACATTATTTGAATATGCAGGACAAGAAGTAACATTCCAGGAAGCACATGTATATGCAAGAATCATGCAGTATCAGGCAGAAGCTCAGTACGGAGCATACTTCGGAGACAGCATGTGGTCTATGCAGGTCGGAACAGACAGCAAAGGAAAGAAGATCACAATGCAGCAGTCTGTCAAAGACAGCGTTATCAACCAGTTAAAACAGATCAAAGTTTTAGCAGCACACGCAGACGACTACAACGTGAAGTTAACAAAATCTGAGAAGAAGCAGATCAAAGAAAGCGTAACTGCCTTCGCAAAAGACTCAACAGGTAAGAAAGTCATGAAGAAGACAGAAGCAGATAAAGATATGATCCAGAAACTGTACGAAGAAAGCACGATCGCAAGTAAAGTTATGCAGGCGATCATCAAGAAAGCAAACGTTACAGTAACAGATGACGAAGCCAAAACTGTCAAAGTCTACAAACTTGTTTTCACAACAAAGACAACAGACAGCAAGACAGGAAAAGAAAAAGATATGACAGCCGCTGAGAAGAAAGATCAGCTAAAGAAAGCAAAATCCGCATTAAAGATGATCAAGAAAGGTCAGAGTATCAGCTCTGTAGCTAAGAAGTTCAGCGTAAACTCTGACAACGAAGAATCCTATACAAAAGGAAAAGCCACATTAGGAACAAAATTCGAAACAGCAGCAGCAAAACTTAAGAAGGACCAGGTAAGCGGAGTCGTAGAATTAGACGATGCATACGTGATCATCAAGATGTTAAATCCAAACGACACAACAGCAGCTGCATCAAACAAATCCACACTGCTTCAGGAAAAACAGCAGGCAGCATACGAGAAAGTCTACAAGAAGTGGACAAAAGATGCAGACAAGAAGTGGGATGACAAGAAGTCTGTAGATCAGGATCTGTGGAAAGAAGTTAAGTTCAAATATAAAGCTACAACAGCATCTACAGCAGCAACAACAACTACTACAACAGCAGCTAAGAACACAACAACAGCTGCGAAGAATAAATAATTATAAGAGAGTAAATAATTACAAGAAATAAAAAGACCGGAGATAACGGGAATAGTTATCTCCGGTCTTTTTGCCTTATTCCGTGATCACACAGGCACCGAGTTGTTCATATGTATGAATGCATTTTTCTGAGATTGAAGGATTCGTAATAAGATTGCGACCTTTTCCAAGTTGACAGATGTAGATAAAATCTTTCTTCATAAGTTTGGTTTCATCTGCGAGAAAATAGATTTCAGGAACCATGTGACAGAGCAGGCGTACAATTGATGCCTCAGCCATACTTCCTAAAAAGATATTTCCTTCTTCATCAACAGCATTAACTCCAATAAAAGCACAGTCAAGCTGGAATGAATTCAGATTCGATTCGGCAATCTGACCAGTTGTAGTAAGTGAATTATGACGTATTTCTCCACCCAGAGAAATTAGATGAATATTAGGATATGAACTTAATTCGTAAGAAATATTGACTGCATCTGTAACGATATTTAAGGTGCCAGAATCTTTGAGCATTGTAGCAAACATATGGACTGTTGTTCCAGAGGCAAGGAAAATATGATGTCGATTCTGAATGTAAGGAAGAGCAGCTCTTGCAATAGATTCTTTCAATTCAATATTCTGCGTCATACGCTGATGAAAAGGAAGAGTGGTATCGTGAATCGAAAGAGAAGGAAGTGTTGCACCTCCATGTGTACGGATCAATTTATGGTCATTCTCAAGTTCCTTTAAATCTCTTCGTGCAGTCATTGGCACGATGTCAAATATTTCACAGATTTCAGAAATTGAAATCCGTTCAAAATGAGATAAATAATCTAATATTTTTTGTTGACGTATATCTTTTTTCAACGAAATAGCTCCTTTTATATACTATATAATTATCTTTTATTATACTTTACAGAAAAGGAAAATTCAAGAAATAAGAGAATAATAAAAAGTTCTAAACGAACATTTATATAGACAAAACGAACATAAAAATGTTAATATGAAACAAATATAAGTGTTAGAAAGGATGTTTTATTATGAAATGTGTTGCAGTAGGAGATATGATGATTCCGTCCATATATTTTAGGAGGGAATTAGAAAAAAGTTCGATCATTGATGAGTTTATATGTAAATCCTGGAAAGAAAACAGTAGTAAAGATGATTTCAGGGAAGTTATCCGAAAGATAGAAACACAGGGAGCATGTGCATTTGAGGTAGAAGATGAGATTACAGAGCTTATGAAAAAGGCGGATGTTATTTTTGTACATCAGTGTCCGGTTAGTAAGGAAGTGATCAAAGAAGCAGAAAATCTAAAGTATATTTTATCCTGTCGTGGTGGTGTAGAAAATATTGACATGGAAGCGGCAAAAGAAAAGGGTGTGAAAGTTATTAATTGCCCAGCTCATAATGCATATGCAGTTGCAGAATATACGATTGGAATGATTTTAAATGAATTAAGAAATATCACAAGATCTTGTACAGCATTAAAGAATGGTGAGTGGAGAGAAAAATATCAAAATTCTGAGACACTGACAGAACTAAGAAGCCAGACGATCGGAATCATTGGATTTGGAACGATTGGTCGTCTCGTCATTGAACGTCTGAAAGGTTTTCATCCAACTATCCTTGTTCATGATCCATTTGCAGATGAAGATAAGATTCGAGAAGAAGGATGCAAACCAGTTACAAAAGAAGAACTGATCAAACGATCAGATGTGATCACGATTCATGCAAGGATTAAGGCTGGTGATCCACCAATTATCGGAAAAGAGGAATTTAATCAGATGAAAGAAACTGCTTATTTGATCAATACAGCAAGAGCAGTCGCAGTTGATATGAAAGAACTTTATCATGCACTTTCAGAGCATAAGATCATGGGAGCAGCAATCGATGTATTTCCGACAGAACCTGTTTCAAAAGATGAACCATTGTTGAAATTAGACAATATTACAGTGACAAATCATCAGGGAGGAGCAACCGTAGAATCATATGTGAAGGCACCAGAGATGGTTCTCGATATGTTAAAACATAGTTTAGAATAAAAAATACAATTACAAAGTATAAAAAATAGCTGCTTTAACAATTATTTTCAAAAAATTGTGAAAGAAATTGTCAGCAGACTATTTTTTTGCATTTTTTTTGAAATACTTGAAACTGTTTTTTGAAAAAGTACGATGCTATACTTTAGTTACAGATGAGGTGAACATATGAATAAGAGATCTCGAGAAATATTATCTCAGCTAATTACAAAAACAGAATATAATCAGACAATATCGATTCAAGAGTTGGCAGATACATTTAAAGTTTCAAGCCGAACCATCCGATACGATATTGATCAGATCAATGATTATCTGAAAGAAAATCATTTACAACCATTAAATCTTGGAAAAAGAGGTGTGATCAACACAGAACCAGATATCACAAAGGCAAGAGAATCTCTTTCGGAAGAAGGGTTTTATTCTTTTAAACTTTCAAGAGAAGAAAGGGTCAGTTTTGCAGTTGTATTAATGATCGGTTCTGATGATTACATTACATTATCAGAGATTGCAGATCATCTGTTTGTAAGCAGATCAACGATCATTCAGGATCTGGAACATATCAAAAACTTTTGCAGAGAGAGACATTTATATGTACTTTCTCATTCCAATAAAGGGTTATTGCTTGAAGGAAGAGAAATCGATAAGCGAAACTTATTGCTCGATATGATTCAGTCAGGAAATAGTATTTTTAAGGTTGAGCCAATTTTTCAGCATTTAACACAGTGTCTTTCAAAGAACTTAAAGATAGATCTGGAAGATATTTCGATAATCGAGAAGATCATTAATGAAGCAGAACATATTTATGGAAGGTTTTTGACAGATCGGTCATTTGCCCAGTTAAGAAATTACTTTCAGCTTTCGCTTTACCGCTTAAGAAAATCACATTATGTGGAATATGGTGGTAAAAAGAACAGCAAATGGGAAATGGCGAAGGGAATGATCGATCAGATTCAGCAGTTTATTGTAAAAGAAATACCAGATACAGAAATATATTATGTAGCAGATGTCCTAAACCGGATGAAATACATCAAGAAAACGACTAGTAACAAAGAAATCGTTAAGATGCAGGTTATCACAAGAAATTTCATCCAGAATATATCAAAAGATATTCATATAAATCTTCAGGGAGATTACATCTTTTACGAAAATCTGATCAACCATTTGGAGTCAACGTTTTCAACGCTTGGTGATAGATTTGCAATTAATTCTGTTGTTGATGAAGTACTTCAGAGATATCCAGGAGTAAAGAAAGCCACAGAAAAGAATGTTCATGTATTGGAAGAATATGTTGGAAGAAAGTTATCAAAAGAAGAAATTGCTTATATTGTAGTTCATATTTGTGCAGCGATTGAGCGAAATAAGAATGAAACCGTAAGATATTCCGTAGTTTTAGTGTGCAGCGGAGGAATCGGTACATCTCAGTTACTTCTTGCAAGACTGGAGAAATTTTTCCACTTGGATGTGATTGACATTATTCCGGCACACGACATTGAAAATATGAATATGGAAGATGTTGATGCAGTAATCTCAACGATTTCATTGGAAGGAAAAGGGATTGAATACATACAGGTTGATCCATTACTGACCGATGAGGACTGCATTAGAGTTGGTGAGAAATTATCAAAGATCACTCCGAAGACAACAGTAAAGGAAACCATTTCTGAGGAAACAACAGATTCATTTAAATCTTTGGAAAAGATAAAAGAGATCTTAGATGATGAAAATGATGAAGATGCACTGGCAAAGATAGGAACAGTCGTTGATTCATTCTTTCAGAAAAAAGAAGAAACCATGCTAAGTGATCTTCTTCCAGCACAGGCAATCCAAATCGGAGTTGAATGCAGTGACTGGAAAGAAGCGATCAAAGCAGCCGCACAGTATCTTCTAGAACAGGGTGCCATCAACGAACATTATGTAAATGCCATGATTGAAAATGTCATGGAAAATGGTCCATATATTGTTGTTGCTCCAGGATTTGCACTTCCACATGAAGCATTAAATGCAGGAGCCAGCAAAGTTGGAATGAGTCTGATCAGGCTAAAGACTCCAGTTCCTTTTGGAAAGGAGGAGATGGATCCAATCGAATGGGTATGTTGTCTGAGTGCGATCAACAAAGAAACTCACTTAAAAGCGATGTTTCAATTAGTAAACCTTTTTTATAACCAGTCTTTTCGTGTGAAGATTAAAGAATGTAAGACGGGAGAAGAAATTTACAAGATTATAGAACAATTTGAGTATGAAACGAGGTAGATACAATGATTTGGGAAGACCTGAATGAAAACTTGATAGTGCCTGATCTTGAGGCAAAAAGTTCCGATGAAGTATTTGAAAAACTTGGAGGCTTATTTATAGTAGAGGGTTATTGTAAAGATACTTATATCGATGCTTTAAAAGACAGAGAAAAAGATTTTCCGACTGGAGTCAATATGGGAAGTATCGGAATCGCAATTCCTCATACTGATAAACAGCATGTGATCAAAGGAGGAGTAGCGATCGGTGTTTTGAAAGAACCAGTTCATTTCTTTCAGATGGGAACAACCGATGAACCAGTGGAAGTAAAATTAGTTTTTATGCTTGCAGTGGAAGATCCAAAAGAACATTTAGTCTTTTTACAGAGAATTCTTGCAGTACTCCAGGATCAAGATGTTTTAGCTAATATCATGAAAACTGGCGATAAAAAAAAGATTGTAGAAATCATTAAAGAAAAAGAAAGCAATTTATAAATGTAAATAATTAATGCTATATTTCAGGATAGAATCTTGAAAAGAAAGGAGATTTATTATGGCAGCAGTAAATATTTTATCAGTGTGTGGATCAGGAACAGTAACATCATCTATGGTAGCTGCAAAGCTGAAAGAAAAGCTTGGGGAAAGAGGATACAGTGTTTCTACAACAGAGGCTCGTCCAACAGAGGCCTTAAACTTAGCTACTTCTGGAAGATTTGATATTTTAACACATACAAGCCCACTTCCAGATGGAGATTATGGAATCCCAACAGTCAATGCTTTCGCTTGTATTACAGGAATGGGGGAAGATCAGTTCTTCGAGGATGTCGTAGCGGCATTAAAATCTGTAGGAAAATAAAAAGTTTAGAGTGTTAAAAAGAGAAAATTATATGTATGTGTTCTTCGGAACAAAGGGAGGAACTTATGGTAGTATTAGAATTTTTGAAAGCGATCATTGATAACTTTGGATCAGCAATCGTCGTTCCATTTATCATCTTTATCATTGCATTGATCTTTAGAGTAAAACCAGCAAAAGCATTCTTATCTGCTTTGTATGCAGGTGTATCTCTGGAAGGTTTTTCACTGATCATCGGGGCATATACACCAATCATCACACCATTGGTACAAAATATGTCAAAAGTAATGTCAAATGTAACAGGTGTTGAATTAAACACATTTGACGTAGGTTGGCAGGCAACATCTGTCGTAGCATTTGCAACAAGTGCTGGTATGATCTACTTAGGACTTGGTATCGCATTGCAGACAATCTTATTCCTTGTAAAATGGACAAACATTTTCCAGCCATCTGACTTATGGAACAACTACTCATACATTGTATGGGGTGCTATGGTAATCTTCAAGACTCACAACTTTGCATTAGGTATTGCATGTATGGTTTTATTAAACTTATACAGCTTATTAATTTCAGAACTTGTAGCAAAACGTTGGTCTAAATACTATAACTATCCAAACTGTACAATCATCGCTATGCATAACGTAGAGCCAGCAATCTTTGCTATCGCAATCGACCCAATTTTAAACTTACTCGGATTAAACAAAGTTAAATTAAATCCTAAATCAATCGAAAAGAAATTAGGATTCATCGGTGAACCAATGACATTAGGATTCATCCTTGGTGGAATCATCGGTATCCTTGGAAACGTAGGAAAATTAACATCTATGGCAGGATGGGGAAGCGTATTTACAGCAGCCATCGCTACAGCAGCAATCATGGCTATCTTCCCTAAAATCGCTAGTATGTTTGCTCAGGCATTCGCACCTATCACAGAAGCAGCCAGAGTATTCATGAAGAATTCTGGAGACAGAGAATGGTACATCGCAGTAAACGATGCTGTAGGATATGGTGAACCAGCAACATTAACAAGTGGATTATTATTAATCCCAATCATGGTAGTTATCGCAACAGTACTTCCTGGTAACCAGGTACTTCCAGTTGTTGACCTTTTAGCTATCCCATACATGGTACAGGGACTTGTAGCAGTATACAAAGGAAATATGTCTAAGATCTTAGTAGCCGGTGTTATCTGGTTCAGCTTAGGATTATTAATGTGTACATACACAGCACCATTATTCACAGACGTTGCCAGAGGTGCAGGATTCGCAATTCCAGCCGGAGCGGCAATGATCACAAGTTTCAACATCCTTGGTAAACCAATGCTTGGTTTCGTATTCCTTGCATTCTTATCAGGAAACCCATTATTTATTGGAATCGCAGTTGCAGTATACGCAGTAGCATTCTTCATCTTTAAGACAAAGAATGCACAGATCGTAGCATATCTTGATCGTCAGGCAGACAAAAACGATGCAGCAAATGAGGCAGAAGGAGCGTAATAGATTATGAAAATAGATGTAAATCAGTTTTTAAAACCATGTAGTTGCGGAAGAAAACACGAGATCGTTGTCGATGATATCATCATCGACAGCGGTGCAATCAATCAGTTGCCAGAAATCTTAAAAAGACCAGCGTATGCTGATAAAAAATCATTGGTTATGATCTGTGATGAGAATACTTATGAAGCAGCTGGTAAACAAGTAGAAGCACTGGTTCCAGGACTAAAAAAGATCGTATTAGATCCTGATAATCTTCATGCTAATGAACATGGTGTAGAAGCAGCTAAAAAAGGATTAGATGAGATTGGTGATGTAGATATGATGATCGCTGTGGGATCTGGAACAGTTCATGATATTACAAGATTCCATGCATATGAGATGAAGATACCATTCTTCTCAGTACCAACAGCAGCCAGTGTCGATGGATTTGTATCTACAGTAGCAGCAATGACATGGCATGGATTTAAGAAAAGTTTTACAGCGGTATCTCCAGTTGTAGTAATTGCAGATACTGATATTTTCAAAAAAGCACCACTACGCCTGACAGCATCTGGGGTATCAGATCTTCTTGGAAAATATACTGCATTAGCAGATTGGAAGATCACACATTTGTTGACAGGAGAATACATTTGTAAAGAAATCTGTGATATGGAATATCAGGCATTAGACAGTTTGATCTCAAGTTTGGATGGACTGAAAACAGGTGACACAAAAGCATATGAAGATCTGATGTACGGATTATTATTATCAGGACTAGCTATGCAGATGACAGGAAACTCAAGACCAGCATCTGGTGCAGAGCATCATATGTCTCATTTATGGGAGATGGAAGTATTAAATGATTATATTGATTTCTATCATGGAGAGAAAGTAGGAGTTGGTCTGGTATTATCTTCTAAGATTTACCACAAAGCAGCTGACAAGATGCTTGCAGGCGAATTCAAAGTAAAGGATAAAATGCCAATCGAGGAAGATTTGATTCGTGAGAAATTCAATAAACCAGGAATGTTTGATATCATCATGGAAGAAAATACTCCAAATCTGTTAGAACAGGTTGATTCTAAGAAATTGATCGAACATAAAGAAGAAATTGCAGCAATCATTAATGAAATTCCAACAGATGAAGAATTGATTGCGATGATCAATAAAGTAGAGGGAGTAAAATCATTAGAAGATCTAGGATTTGATGAAAGTTATCAGGCTGAGACAGCAAGATTATCACCATATGTACGTGCAAGGATCACATTTATGCGTTTATTAAAATTTTATGATTTCTATGAGGAGGTCATTTCATGCTAGAAGAATTAAAACAGAAGGTTTATGAAGCAAATATGGAATTACCAGCCAAAGGTTTAATCACATATACATGGGGGAATGTCAGCGGAATTGACAGAGAAAAAGGTTTATTTGTGATCAAACCAAGTGGAGTTCCATATGAGACATTAAAACCATCAGATATGGTTGTTATGAATCTGGCTGGAGAGAAAGTCGAGGGAGAATTGAATCCATCTTCTGATACCCCAACACATCTTGAGTTATACAAAGCATATGAAGACCTTGGTGGAATCGTTCATACACATTCTCCATGGGCAACTTCATGGGCACAGGCAGGAAGAAGTATTCCTGCATATGGAACGACACATGCTGATTATTTCTATGGAGAGATTCCATGTGCAAGATCACTGACAGCCGAAGAAGTTGAAGGTGATTATGAAAAGAATACAGGATTGGTGATCATTGAAACCTTTAAAGAGAAAAATCCAATCTATGTACCAGGAGTTTTATGCACGAATCATGGACCATTTACATGGGGAAAAGATGCAGCAGAAGCTGTACATAACGCGGTAGTTCTTGAAGAAGTAGCCAAAATGGCATATCGTACAGAACATTTGAAACCAGAGGTTTCACAAGCACCACAATATCTGCAGGACAAGCACTTTTTCAGAAAACATGGAGAAAATGCATATTATGGGCAAGGGGTATAAGTAGAATTATTCTACTTTACTATAAATGTAATAATGCTTTAGAAAAAAGGTTTTTGTTCACTACAGCAAAAGCCTTTTTCTATACCTGAAAATATAAGGAGATAAAGAATGACGGTTGATAAAATAAAGGAAATTAAATGTTTTATTTTAGATATGGACGGAACAATTTATTTGGGAAATGAATTATTCGATTTTACAAAAGATTTCTTAAATAAAGTAGAAGAAACAGGAAGAGAATATTATTTCTTTACAAATAACTCATCAAAGAGTCAGCAGGCATATATTGATAAACTTGGTAACATGGGCATTCACATTGAGCCAAAACAGATGATGATCTCAAGTCATGTTATGATCAAGTATCTGAAAGAAAAGCATCCAGGGGAAACTATTTATGTTGTAGGAACTCCATCGCTGATCAATGAATTTAAGACATTTAATATGCCGTTGGTAGATGAAAATCCAGATATTGTGATCTTAGGATTTGACACAACACTAACTTACGAAAAAATATCCAAAGCATGCCACTATATAAGAAATGGCTGTACATACTACGGAATCAACCCAGATTGGAATTGTCCAATGGAAGGTGGTACATTTATTCCAGACTGCGGTTCCATGGCCAAATTAGTAGAAGCTTCTACAGGAAGATTCCCAGAATTCTTTGGAAAACCATCTAAACACACACTAGACTACATCATCAAAGAAACCGGTTATAAACCAGAAGAGATAGCGATCGTTGGAGATAGACTTTATACAGACATAGCAGTCGCAGATGGAAGCGATGTTACATCAATTCTGGTATTAAGTGGGGAAAGTACTTTGGAAGATGTGGAAGCAAGTGATGTAAAACCAGATATTATTTTGGAATCCTTGAAAGATATTACAGAGAAATTGTAGGTAGGCTGTCATAGACACAACTACTCAGATTTTTCAATACTGTAATTGTCCACACTATAGACTTCTGGTATATGATAAAAAATAAATAAACGACAGGAAAAGCAGCATTGGAATTTTGCCACGTTTCCTGTCGTTTATTTATTTTTTATCATATACTCAAAGCCTACAGCTGGCCAACTACATAATCAAAAATTATGCCTGAGCCTTAGCCCACTCAGCAAATTTAGCACTTTCAACCTGAGCTTCATCCATACTAGAAGCTTTCACACCATAGTAGAATTTGATCTTAGGTTCTGTACCAGAAGGACGAACGCAAACCCAAGCTCCACCTTCAAGTTCATAATAAAGAACATCTGAAGAAGGAAGTCCTGTAGGTCCTACTTTACCGCTTTCTACATCAAGAACAGTATCTTTGCTGTAATCACGGATCTTAAGAACTTTATAACCAGCGATATCTTTTAATGGGTTTTCACGTAAATTAGCAAGCATAGCTTTCATCTTATCCATACCTTCTAATCCTGGGAAGTCCATTGCTGTGATGCTGTCTACGCAGTATCCGTATTTCTCATACATGTCGATCATAACATCCCATAATGTCTTACCTTTTGTTGCATAGTAAGCAGCAGCTTCACAAAGAGCAACTGTAGCAGAAACAGCATCTTTATCTCTTGCATATGTACCGATCAGGCATCCGTAGCTTTCTTCTAATCCGAACAGATATGTACCTTTTCCAGACTGCTCAAATCCAAGGATTTCTTTACCGATCCATTTGAATCCAGTTAATACTTCGATCAGCTTCACATTGTAAGCCTTCGCGATCTCATCGACAAGGTTTGTTGTAACGATAGATTTAACAACAGCACCATCTGCTGGAAGAGATCCAGCTTTTTCTTTCTTCTGGCTTAATACATATTCACATAATAAAGAACCAGACATATTACCTGTTAAAGGAATATATTCTCCGCTCTTAGCATCTTTTACATATACACCTAAACGGTCAGCATCAGGGTCAGTAGCAAGAACAAGATCAGCATCTTTTTCTTTGGCAAGAGCAAGACCTAATGCAAATGCTTCTTTTGCTTCTGGGTTTGGATAGCTGACTGTTGGGAAGTCACCATCTGGAAGTTCCTGTTCTGGGACAACATATACATTCTTAAATCCAAGATCATCAAGTACGCGACGTACTGGAAGATTACCTGTTCCATGGAGAGGAGTATAAACAATCTTTAATTTGGAAGCCATCTCATCGATGGAAGCCTGATTGATCACCTGTTTTTCAACTTCTGCGATATAAGCGTCATCAACTTCTTTACCGACCACTTCATATAAACCTGCAGTTACGGCATCTTCTTTAGACATTGTCTTGCAAGTTGAAATGTCAGTGATCGCATTAACTTTCGCTGTAACACCTGAAGCATGAGGATCTGTAAACTGAGCACCATCTTCCCAGTATACTTTGTATCCATTGTACTGAGGTGGGTTATGGCTGGCTGTTACGTTGATACCAGCGATACAGTCTAAATGTCTTACGGCAAATGATAATTCTGGTGTTGGACGTAAGGATTCGAAGATAAATGCTTTGATTCCGTTAGCAGCAAGAGTGCGGGCTGCTTCGTCAGCAAATTCAGGAGACATATGTCTTGAATCAAATGCGATAGCAACACGTTTCTTATCTGTTCCCTGTTCTAAGATATAATCAGCTAATCCCTGAGTAGCCTTTCTTACAACATAAATATTCATACGGTTGATACCAGCACCGATGATTCCACGAAGTCCAGCAGTACCAAATGCAAGATCTGCGTAAAAACGTTCTTTGATTTCATTTTCGTCGTTCTCGATAGCTGTTAATTCTTTTTTTGTATCTTCATCAAAATAAGGATTAGAAAGCCATTCCTGATAAGTTTCTTTGTAGTTCATAAATTACTCCTCCTTTAAGTTATAAAAATGCCTTTTGTTTAATTATACCTTAAAACTCATGAAAAAACATTATAAATTTGTACATATTTTTCGAGAAAAATCGAGCGAGCTTCTTTATTGTGGATAAACTCCTCTAATTTCTCAATATATCGTGGAGAAATCCAATGTTTTTTGTGTGCCATATACTGATTCGAGATCTTCCAGAATTTTTCCGGAAATAAAAACAATCCATACAGGCATAAAAGATCATTTTTTGACAAAGGCATAAAGCGGTCATAGTTTGATAAAAAGGTTTCACAAAAGGCAAAATTATAATTATTTTTCTCAAGTGCCTTCTTTAGGAAATAATAAACATCCAGAATCGGATATCCATGGTAAAAATGTTCAAAATGAATCGTAGCAGGGGCAGAGGATGTCATGATGATATTATGGTGGTTATAAGCCCCATGACACCATCCACAGCGGGAAGGTGTGGTTTCATTTAAGATTTGGATGGAACGCTCCATCTGTTCCCAGAAGGCTTTCGTCTGTTCCAAAAATAAATATTCAAAAATCCCTTTCTTTTTGCGTTTGCGTATGTAACGTGCAATACTTTTTAATTCCAAATATTTTTGCTCATAATATGTGGAAATGGATGTATATTTTCTAAGATTTTCAGATGAAAAAGAAATAGCAAGACAATGATTATGAAAGCTTGCGAGATTTTCCGCAGAAGATCTGATATCTTTTAAAGCATGAATATCGCATTCCGTACCCAAATAAGTTTTTCTAAGCGCAAATGTTTCGTAATACCGGTCAAAAGTAAGAAAATATCCGTCTTTGTTTAAAATGTACTGGTCGGTTTTATAAAAATGATGGTCATGCATTGCCAAAGTCCATTCAGAAACAGCACAAAGACGTTCTTCTGATAGAGAAGTCTGGGATAAGGCATAGACATCATTTTCCCCAAAACACAAAACACAGCCTCGGCCCCGTCGGGTATGAGAGACAGAAATATCATATTGATCCAGCAGTGCCTGATATTTTTCGTTCAACATAGATCCTCCTTTATGTTCTACCTCTAATGATATGAAAATAAGACTAGGAATATGATAGAAACTTGCCATGAAAGTATAAATAGGATATACTGAACTTATCTCAGAAAGGAGTATATGAACTATGAGAAAAAGATTTTTATTAATTTCAACAATCATCGTGCTAAGCGCATTTACATTTGCAGCTTGCGGAAAGAAGAGCCCAAGCAGCCCTGAATCAACAAACAGCGAGACGACAACAGCAGAACCTACAACAGAAGAAAACACAGAAAAAGACACGACAGAAGAAGAAAAACCAGTTGCAACAGCAACATCAGAAGAAAGCACAAAAGAACATACAAAGACAACAACAGCAACAAAGAAAGATGAACAGGCCAAACCAAAGAGTGCAACAGGTACTTATAATGGATTTGCAGACACAAGTTCTGTAGAGATTGAGATGTCTGACGGAAGTTACCAGACATTTATGGTGAATGATGAAGACCTTGTGAATAAATTAAATGATATGGACGAAGGAACTAAGATCACATTCACATATGGAGCTGTGGAAGGACAGGCGAATATGGAGATTCTTTCTATTGAATAATTTAGTTTTTTATCTATCTGAATAAAGAAATAACAGACTCAACATAAATAAAAACCGAGGATAAAGGGATATTTATGTTGGGTCTGTTTTTTTAATAGGAGAGCGAGAATTCCCTAAATATCCACAAATTCCTAATGAAATAAAACATAATAAGAAAATAACATATTTGATAAATAACAATAAAATGGTGTTATCTTTAAAAGTAGATGGAAAAAATTATCTTCCTATTAAGCAGATACAAAGGTGTGAGAATATCAATCAATTAATGTGGATGTTATTAATAAGTGTAACTATTGCGGTCGGGATTTTTTTTATATATGATGTTTTATACCTATAAAAATGCAGAAGAATCACAATTCGAAATAACTAAAATTAAATAAGGATCAATTCCAGAAATTATTTTTTTAATATCATTAATTCCCGCCTGGTGGCTGTTTTCAGTAAATCAAAACAATACCTTTATTATGATAACAATTGCTAAGTTATGGATGATTTGGACATTTTGGATATTACCAATAATTATTATAAGTCGTTTTTTGATAAATCCTGTAGATTATTATGGATTTGGAGGACCGTATTCAAAAAAAGTATTTCGACTATATGTGTATTAATAGCTAATATATGTTTGGGAGCATTTTCAGAAATAAACATGAATAGAAATACTATAGTTATTGGCTTAGCATTAATGATAATAATTTTTATTTTTTCGCATTGTTATTAAAAAAATAAAGTCTCTAAGATAGTAAGAGTTAGTTTTGAGATAATGGTTAGTATGTATGGTTTCTTTTTCTTATTTTTAATTTCTTATTTGAAGAGTTTTTGATTTATTATTGGGAGTACTTAGAACGTACACTTAAGATATTATAAAAAAGAAAGTTCAATGGCACAGGTTTTCTTTTTTAGTTAATGTCCAGCTAACCGTTGAACAATAACAATGAAAGAAGTATGTTATGTTGTTAATGGAGTAAGTCTTGACATAAAAAAATGAAATGATATTCTAATAATAGAAAAAGGTGTTACCGATATGACGGTCACCTGATATTTAATGAATCAAAAAATGATCGCTTAAATTGACAGGTTTAGGGCGATCATTTTTCTGTCTTGGCCCCTTTTCCAGAAGTAGTTCTTGCTGCAGTTCTCTTTTGTATTTGTAATATGATGTTTTACAGATTCGTGCCAACGTCCATGTTTCTTTGTCTGTCAACGTTCCGCCAACCTTAAGGTCCCTGGAACCTTAAGAAATCACAAGCTCCTGCAGGTAAAAAATATGCGTTGTTAAAAGAAAATATGTTATGATGAAAGAAAAACAGAATGGAGATTAATATGACAAAGATTAAATTAACAGATAACCTTTCCTTATCTCAGATCATCCGAGGTTTTTGGAGACTGGATACTTGGGAATTATCAACAGACGAACTTATTGATAACATGAAATCAAGCATAGACTTAGGTGTAACATCTTTTGATACAGCAGAGATTTATGCAGATACTTTATGTGAATCTCAGATAGGGGAAGCATTTGCCAAAGACCCGGCATTAAGGGGAAAAGTAGAGCTGATTTCAAAAACAGGAATTTACAAACAAGAAATTAATGGAGAATCATTTGGGTATTATAATACAACTTATGATAGAATCGTACGATCCTGTAAAGAAAGTCTTCAGAGATTACATACAGATTATCTTGACCTATATTTAATTCACAGAGAAGACCCTCTTTTAGATCCATGGGAGGCAGGCAGAGCAATGCTGGATCTGAAGAAAGAAGGACTGATCAAAGAAATCGGAGTGTCAAATTTTGATCCATTTAAATTTGATGCAATGAATAAAGCGGTTGACGGAGCACTTGTAACGAACCAGATTGAATGGAACCCAGTATGTTTTGAACATTTCAATTCTGGAATGATGGATTATTTGACAGTTAATAAAATTCATCCAATGATATGGTCACCACTTGCAGGAGGAAGATTATTTCAAGAAGATGATCTACAATGTAAGAAAGCAATGGATAAGATCAAAGAAATCGCTGAGAGACATAACTGTGAACCAGATACGATCGTGTATGCATGGATCATGTATCATCCAGTACAGGCAATGCCGATCATTGGAAGCAGAAAGGTTGAGAGGATTGAATCTGCAGTGAAAGCAATGGATGTTAAATTAGAGCATTATGAATGGTACGAGATTTATGCAGCAAGCGGACAGCAGCAGATAAGATAATGAATAAAATGAATGAAAATAGAAAAATCGTGTTAGATACTTTAAATGAGCAGAACATCGAATATGAAATGTTTGAACATCAAGCGGTATACACAGTCGATGAAATCGAAGACTCTGACCTGTGGAATCATGAGAATGGAATAGGTGCTAAGAATTTATTTTTACGAGATGGCAGCGGAAAGCATCATTTTCTTGTGATCATTCGGGAAGACAAGCAGGCGGACCTTAAGAAAGTAAGAGATGAGATTGGAAGTTCCAGACTAAGTTTTGCCTCAGCCGAGCGTCTAATGAAATATTTAAATATTGAACCCGGATCTGTTTCGCCGTTAGGCGTTTTGAACGATCAGGAATGCGTGATTCCGGTATTCTTTGACGAAGATCTGAAAGAATATGAATACATTGCAGTCCATCCAAATGATAATACAGCAACGATCTGGATGAAACTTGCTGATCTTGTGAATGTCATAAAGTTGCATGGAAATCAAGTGAAATTTATCAATGTGGAATAAAATTCATGAATAAGAAAAAGAACACAAGATTCTTTGATTTTTTGAGAATTGAGGACTATAATGTAGCCAATATAAAGAGTTAAAAGAATAAAGAGAAAGAAGGCAACGAACAAGATGAGTTATTATAGTGTGAATTTACCAAGTTATACGATCGGAGAGGGATGTTATAAAGAGATTCCGCATACAACAAGATTTTATGGAAAAACAGCTGTTGTCATCGGTGGAAAGATCGCGATGTCTAAAGCAAAAGATAAGATCTTAGAAGGAATCAAAGATTCCGATGTAGAAATCCTTGATTTTATCTGGTACGGTGGTGATTCCACCTATGAAAATGGTAACGCATTGATCGACATGGACGTTGTCAAGAAAGCAGACATGATCTTCGCAGTCGGTGGAGGACGTGCCTGTGATACATGTAAATACGTGGCAAATGAAATGGATAAACCATTATTCTGCTTCCCAACCGTAGCATCAAACTGTGCATCTGTCACGGCAATCTCTGTAATTTATAACCCAGATGGATCATTCAGAGAATATTACTATCCAAAGAATGCAAACCATACATTCATCGAATCATCCATCATCGCTGATTCACCAGAAGAATTATTATGGGCAGGAATCGGAGATGCATTAAGCAAAGAATGTGAAGCAGTATTTGCATCCAAAGAAGACGAATTATCCCATACACCAATGATGGGAGTACAGCTAAGCAAGATCTGTACTACACCACTTGTTGAATATGGAAAGAAAGCATTGGACGACTTAAGAGCGAATAAAGTATCTTATGAATTAGAACAGGTAGCGTTAGACATCATCATCAGTACAGGATTAGTATCTAACATGGTAAGTGCAGCACCAAAATATTACTATAACTCAAGTCTTGCACACTGTGTATATTACGGATCAACCGTTACAAAAGGTGGAGAAAAACATTTACATGGAGAAATCGTATCATTAGGTGTGCTATGTCTGTTAACTTTCGGAAAAGAATACGAAGAAAGAGAACGAATCGCAAAATTCAACTTGAGTATGGGATTGCCAGTATGCTTTGAAGACATTGAGATCACAGAAGATGATTTTGATGCAATGGCAGAGAAAGCAATGACCACTACAGAATGGGACTTCAAACCTGAGAATGCTGGGGTTACGAAGGAAAGCTTTATTCAGTGTATGAAAGAAACAGATGAATATGGTAGAAGTATAAAATTTTAATTTTGTATAACGGAAATGTATCGAGTATTCATAAAAACATAAAAAAAGATAGAGGTA
>OGGQ01000164.1_pt1 | contig 91945 bp, 94 predicted proteins | sample 1571191 | NCBI WGS metagenome assembly OGGQ01 (sample SAMEA2582061, study PRJEB24529) | metagenome | biome: Human gut stool | place: China | collected 2011
TCTTGATCAGCTGGGCCAGGAACCACGCCAGGATGGACAGATCCAGCACCAGATTCCCCGTTAAAAAACCGGTACGCCCCTCAAACATTTGCCTTCACTCCCTTCTGTCCCGTCTGTTTTCACTTCCGCCGGGAGGCCAGCTCCCGGGCCAGCCAGATGAGGAAGTCCGGCTGCGGGAATCCGTTCAGTGCGGACACTGCCTCCTCCGTCAGCTGCTCCACCAGCGCGCCGCTCCCCTCCAGCCCCAGGGCCGTGACGAAGGTGCTCTTCTCTCTGGAGCGGTCCGAGCCCACCGGCTTGCCAAACTCCTCGGTGGTGCCCGTCACGTCCAGCATGTCGTCCCGGATCTGGAAGGCCCGGCCCAGCTTCTGAGCATAGCGGGCCACGGCCCGCCGCTGCTCCGGGCTCCCCCCCGCGGCAATACACCCCAGCTCCGCCGCGGCGGAGATCAGGGCGCCGGTCTTCAGGCTCTGGAGCAGCTCCAGCTCACTCAGGGACAGGCTCCGCCCCTCCCCCGCCATATCCAGCACCTGTCCCCCCACCATGCCGGAGGGACCGGCCGCCCGGGAGAGGCAGTCCACCCCCTCTGCCATCTGCTCCGGGGAGAGCAGATCCCGCCGGGCAGTCAGCATCTGAAAGGCCGCGGTGAGCAGGCCGTCCCCGGCCAGCACCGCGGTGGCCTCCCCATACACCCTGTGGTTGGTGGGGCGCCCCCGGCGCAGGTCGTCGTCGTCCATGCAGGGCAGGTCGTCATGGATCAGGGAGTAGGTATGCACCATCTCCACCCCGCAGGCAAAGGGCAGGGCCCGCTCCGGGTCGCCGCCGCACAGGCGGCAGCACTCCAGGGTCAGCACGGGCCGGACCCGCTTTCCCCCCGCCATCAGGCTGTACTCCATGGCCTCCTGGAGGTCCGCGTACCGGTCGTCCTCCCGGAATATGGCCCCCAGGGCCTCCTCGATCCGCTTCTGGTCGCCGGCCAGCCGGCGCTCAAATTCCAGGCTCATATCACAGTTCTCCTCCAAAGGGCTCCTCCCGGGGCTGTCCGTCCTCCCCTGCGGTGAGCAGGGTCACCTTCTGCTCCGCCTGATCCAGGCGCTTGGTGCACTCCAGCATCAGCTTCGCCCCCTCTTCAAAGAGCGCCATGGCCTCATCCAGCGGGGCGTCCCCCCGCTCCAGCAGGCCCACGATCTCCTCCAGCCGGGCCATGGACTGCTCAAAATCCAGCTTTTTTCCCGCCATCACAGGCACTTCCTTTCCTCCACCCGGCACGCCAGGCTGCCGTCCGACAGGCGCAGCTCCAGCCGCTCTCCCGGGGCCGCATCCTTGACAGAGGCGATCAATGTTCCATTCTCATTTCGGGCGATGGAGTAGCCCCGGCCCAGCACCTTCAGCGGGCTCATGGCGTCCAGCGCCGCGCTGTCCCGGGCCAGGCGCTCCCGCGCCCGGGACAGGATCTGTCCGGCCCCGTGTCCCAGCCGCTGTCCCTGGTAGTCCAGCAGCAGCCTCCGGTCCCGGAAATAGGCCCCCGGGTCGGTGAGCATCCGGCTGCGGCCCAGCCGCTCCAGATCCTTCCTGCGCCGGGCCAGCAGGCTGCCGGTCCCCTTCTCCAGCCGCTTGGCCAGCCCGTCCAGCCAGGCGTACAGCTCATTCTGGTCGGGCACCGCCAGCTCCGCCCCGTTGGAGGGGGTGGCCGCCCGCAGGTCGGCTACAAAATCAGCGATGGTCACGTCGGGCTCATGGCCTACGGCGGAGATCACCGGGATCTGGGAGCGGTAGATGGCCCGGGCCACGCACTCCTCGTTAAAGGCCCACAGGTCCTCCATGGAGCCGCCCCCCCGGCCGGTGATGATCAGGTCGGCGGCTTGATGGAGGTTGGCCCAGTCCAGGGCGGCGGCGATCTCCTCCGCCGCCCCCTCCCCCTGCACCCGCACCGGCAGGACGCGCACCTGGGCCAGGGGATATCTGGCCCCCAGGATGCGCAACATGTCCCGCACCGCCGCCCCTGCCGGAGAGGTGATCAGGGCGATGCGCCGTGGATAGGCGGGCAAAGGCCGTTTGTGGGCCTGGTCGAACAGGCCCTCCCGCAGCAGCTTCTCCTTCAGCTGCTCAAAGGCTACGTGCAGGTCCCCCGCTCCCTCCGGGGTCAGGCGGACGCAGTACAGCTGATACTGCCCGTCCCGTGGGAACACGGTGATCCGCCCGGCGGCGATGACCTGCATCCCGTTCTCCGGGCGGAAGCGCAGGGAGGCGGCGTCCCCCCGGAACATGACGCACCGCAGTGCCCCCTGGCTGTCCTTCAGCGTAAAATAGTGGTGCCCGGAGGGATACATCTTATAGTTGGACAGCTCCCCCCGCACCAGCAGGCCGGAGAGGAGCCGGTCCCGGTCCATCCAGCTCTTGATATAGCCGCTTACCTGGGAGGGACTGAGGATGGTCTCTTCTCTCATGCCAGCTCCCCTCCCTCCAGGGCCCGTCGGGTCAGGATGGCCACCCCCATGGCGTTGTCCGTGGAGTAGCAGGGCTTGGCGAACAGGGCGCCGCAGCTCCTCTCCATGGCGGCCCGCAGCTGTCGGTTGGAGGCCACACCGCCGGAGCACAGCACCGGCAGGCCGGGGCAGCGGCGCTGGGCCTCCTGGGTGGCCCGGAGGACCACGCTGCACACCGTGTCCAGGGTGAAGCGGGCCACGTTGGCCGGGGCCTCTCCCTCCGCCAGCAGTCTCTTCACCTGATTCTCCATCCCGGACAGGGAGAACGTGAGGTCCTTCAGCTTCACGCGGTACTCCATACAGGCATCCGCCTGAGGATAGAGCTCGTCCAGCGCTTTGCCAGCTGGGAACTGAAGCCCCAGCAGGACGCCGGTGCGGTCGATGAGCTGGCCAGCGGAGATGTCGCTGGTCCCGCCCAGCTTCTCCGCCGCCACATTGGTCCCCTGGGGCCGGACCAGCAGCAGCTCGGTGGTGCCGCCGGACAGGTGCCAGGCCAGGAAGGGACCGTCCAGCAGGTCCGTCCGCCCGGCGGACCAGGCCGCCGCCGCCAGGTGCCCCTGCTGGTGGGAGCAGGCAAAAAACGGCACCCCAAGGGCGGCGGCCAGCGCCCTTCCCTGGGACTCCCCCGCCAGGAAGCAGGGCATGTAGGAGCCCTCCACAGCCCGGGGCCGGGTGCTGGCCCCCACTGCCTTCAGGTCCCGGAGCAGTCCGCGGCCCTCCAGCTCCTCCAGCAGCGCCGGGAGCTGCTTCACATGCTGGAACAGGGCGTCGCTCTGCCGCAGTCCCAGCTCTCCGGGCCGCACCGCCAGCAGGCGGCCGGCGTTGCAGCCATCCGCCCCGTCAAAGACGGCTGCGGAGGTGGTATAGTTGCTGGTATCCAGTCCCAGAACCGGCATGGTCATTCCTCCGGCTCCTCCGGCCCCGCCGCTTCCTCCTCCTTCTTTTCCGGCTTGGGGGCGGAATCGGCAAACTCTGCCCGGACAAAGGAGCCCAGGATGCCGTTGATAAAGGAGACCACCTCGGCCGGCTCATAGTTCTTGGCGATCTCCACCGCCTCGTTGATGGCGGCGGAGTTGGGGATCGCCGGCATATACAGCACCTCATACATGGCGGTGCGCATCACCGCAGCCGCCATGCGGGGGATGCGGGCAAAGCTCCAGCCCACGGAATAGCGGGAGATGTAGTCATCCAGCTCCGGCCCGTGGACATAGACCCCCTGTACCAGATCCCGGATGTACTGCCGCTGCTTCTCGTTGGGAAACTGGGCGTAGAGGGGCTCCTCCTCCCCCAGCTGTGCGAACCGCTCCCGGGTCATCTCGTGCTCCAGCAGCTCCTCCGCGCTGCGGCTGCCAAAGCCCAGTTCATAGATCATATGCACCGCGACCTCACGGGCGTTGCTTCTCGTCATTGTGTGATCCCTCCGTCACTTGGGCCCTCTGTCCCAATCTTTCTCTCTGGCCCGCGTCTCCGGGGCTCCGACTTTTCATCCAGATCCATTATATACATGTATATACAAAAAGAAAACCCTAAAATATGTTTTACGGGATTTTTCTCCCGGGTTCCGGGGCGCTGCGCCTCACGGCGTCTTCTCCCGCTCCTCCGGGACGCTGAGCAGCTGGACCAGCTGGTGGTAGAGCTGCTCCGGCGCCTGTTTGAAGCGGGCGGCCGCCCGCTCCCCCTGTCCCGCCGCGGGCATCAGCAGGCTCAGCTCCAGCAGGGGGCCGCTGTCGTCCGCCAGCCGCAGTCGCACCGTGCACGTCCCGTCCGGGTTTGGGAGCACCTCCCCCTGCACCTGCTGCTCCCGCATCAGGGTCTCATTCACCCGCACCAGATTGTCGTCGCACCGGCGGCGCACCGAGTATGGCAGGCTGCTCTCACAGATCTCGCTGTTGCGCCGCCCCTTCTCCGTGATGGCGTAGCGCTCCCCCTCCCGGCTCAGGTGCTCTGTCTCCACCAGATGCTCCACCGCCTGCGTCAGGGAGAAATAGTCCACCCCGGCGTCGCACAGCGCCAGCTCCAGAAGCTGAAGGAACGTGATCGGCGCCGCAATGCGGGCCATAATATACAGGACCAGCAGCTTCAGATCCATCTCATCCTGAATAAATCCCATCCGGGCCATCCAAGCACACCTCTCTCTTCTTGCCCCGGCCCTGGCGGGCCGGCGGCGTCCCGGACACCGCTCCACCTTTGGTGGGAACGTGCCCATGGTCTTTCTATTTTATTATAGAACAAAACGCGCGAAAGGACAACCCCGCATTTCCGGCTCCTCTGGCACCATCCCGCCTGTCGGTCATAGTATGGTATGGAAGCCCTTCACTTCCGGCGGGCCCGGCACCCCCGTGCCCGTCCACTCCACTCAATCTGACGAGGAGGTATCCATATGCCTGAAAAGGTCGCGCCCGGTCCCGTGAGCGATGATCGCTGCATCCGGGAGGCCGTGTGCATACACACGAAAAAAATTTTTGATTCCTGCAAAGACAAAGACTGCATTGAGGATCTGCGGGTCTATCCCACCTGCGGGTCGCAGGAGGTCCTTGACCGGGCCCTGTCGGTCAAGGCCGGGACAGCCGAGCTGCTGTACGCCTACATCGATGTGGAGCCCGTAGGGTTCAACCGCGGGTTCTATACCGTGGATGTGCGGTATTTTTATCGGATCACCGCTGATGCGTTCATCGGGGCCGCCCGCCCCATCGAGGTATGCGGTCTGGCCGTATTTGACAAGCGGGCCATCCTGTTCGGCAGCGAGGGGGGCGCCAAGTCCTTCAGCTCCGACTCCCCCAGCGTGTGCAGCTGCCAGGATCTGATGGGCAGCAGTCTCCCCACCGCACACGTGGAGGCCATTGCCTACAAGAGGCCGTGTCCGGGCCACCGGCGTCAAAAGCCGGTTGACAGATCCCGCTCTCTCCTCTATACTCCCAGATACACCCCTGACATCCCCTGTATCCCGTTCCCGTCCCCTGGGCCGCGGGAGAACCGGAGCGTTTTTATCACACGATAATAAAAGGAGGACTCACCCATGGATCAGATGGAGATCCGGCAGCTCGTCGCCCGGCAGAGGGCCTATTTTCAGAGCGGTGCGACCCTGCCGGCCAGGGCGCGCGTTGAGGCCCTCCGCGCCCTGAGGTCCGCAGTGGCTGCCCGGGAGGAGGAGCTGAACGACGCCCTCCGGGCCGACCTGGGCAAGAGCGCCTTTGAGAGCTATATGTGCGAGGTGGGCATGGTCCTCAGTGAGCTGACCTATATGATCCGCCGCACCCCCGCCTTCGCCGCTGACCGCCGGGTCAGGACCCCCCTGGCCCAGTTCGCCGCCCGGAGCTATGTCAAGCCCTCCCCCTATGGCACCGTCCTCATCATGAGCCCGTGGAACTACCCCCTGCTCCTCACCCTGGACCCCCTGATCGATGCCCTGGCCGCCGGAAACACTGCGGTGGTCAAGCCCAGCGCATACTCCCCCGCCACCAGCCGGGTCATCGCCCGGCTCCTGGCGGAGTGCTTTCCCCCGGAGCATGTCTCGGTGGTCACCGGAGGCAGGCAGGAGAACGCCTGCCTGCTGGAGCAGAAGTTCGACTATATCTTCTTCACAGGCAGCCAGGCGGTGGGCCGGGAGGTCCTGCTCCACGCCGCCCAGTATCTCACGCCGGTCACCCTGGAGCTGGGAGGAAAGAGCCCCTGCATCGTGGACGAGACTGCGGATCTGAAGCTGACAGCCCGGCGCATCGTCTTTGGAAAATACCTCAACTGCGGCCAGACCTGCGTGGCCCCCGACTATCTCCTCTGCCAGGAGAGCGTCAAGGACGCCCTGCTGGAGGAGATCGTCCGGCAGATCACTGTCCAGTTCGGCCCCGCCCCCCTGGACAGCCCCAGCTACGGGAAGATCGTCAACCAGAAGCACTTCCAGCGACTGCTGGGGCTGATCCAGCCGGAGAAGGTGGTGTGCGGCGGCACCTGGCAGGAGGAGGCCCTGCGCATCGCTCCCACGGTGATGGACGCCGTCACCTGGCAGGACCCGGTCATGGGGGAGGAGATCTTCGGCCCCATCCTCCCCGTCCTCACCTTCTCCCACATCCCGGAGGTGCTGGAGCTGCTGAAGGACCGGCCCAAGCCCCTGGCCCTCTACCTGTTCTCCAGGAACAAAGGGCACATTCGCGCCGTGACAGAGCGCTGCTCCTTCGGCGGGGGCTGCGTCAACGACGTGGTCATCCACCTGGCCACCAGCGCCATGGGCTTCGGCGGGGTGGGCGAGAGCGGGATGGGGGCCTACCACGGCAGGGTGGGCTTCGAGACCTTCTCCCACCGCAAGAGCATCGTGGAGAAAAAGACCTGGATGGACCTGCCCATGCGCTACCAGCCCTATCTGCCCCTCCACGAGAAGCTGATCCGCCGCTTCCTCCGCTGATCCCTCCGCCCCTCCGCCCTGACGGCCCGGAGGGGCTTTTTTTGCCCCGCCAGGGATATCTCCTCCGCCGCCTCCATACACATGACTGGGGTGATCGATATGCTGCACTATACCTTTTTTCCACAGGACCAAAAGACGCTGGAGCGGCTGCTGTCCCAGCTGATCGCCGCCAGACTCCTCGCCCCGCCCCGGAAGGAGGACAGGAGATGAGGATGGTGGGGTACGGCCGGGTCAGCACCGACCACGAGGAACAGCGGGACAGCCTGGAGCACCAGCAGGCCTTTTTCCAGGACTTCGCCCGGGCCAGGGGCCACACCCTGGTCCGGGTCTATTCCGACCAGGGGATCTCAGGCAAGTGGCTGAAAAAGCGGGACGGCTTCCTCCAAATGCTCCGGGACGCTGAGCGGGGGGAGTTCGAGCTGGTGGTGGTCAAGGACATCTCCCGCTTCGCCCGGAACACCGTGGACTCCCTGGAGAGCATCCGCAGGCTGAAGGCCCTGGGCATCGAGTGCATCTTTGTCAACAACTCCCTCAAGGTGCTGGGGGAATCGGAATTCATCGTCACCATCATGGCGGCCATCGCCCAGGAGGAGAGCGCCAACCTGTCCAAGCGGGTGAAGTTCGGGAAGGACATCACCTCCCGGAAGGGGAGGGTGCCCCCCCGCATCTACGGCTACGACCGGCTGGACAACTTCACCCTCCGGATCGTCCCGGCGGAGGCGGAGGTGGTGCGGGAGATCTTCCGCCTCTACCTCCAGGGCCTGGGCTGCCGGAAGATCGCCCAGGCTCTGGAGGAGCGGGGGGCGTCCACCAAACTGGGGGCCAGCTGGAACAGCCGCGGGGTGCGCCGCGTCCTGGAAAATCCCATCTACTGCGGTCATTATGTCAACCACAAATACACCGTGAGCGACTTCCTCTCCGGCCAGATCCAGCGTCTCCCTCCGGACATGCACTACCACCACGACAGGCCGGAGTGGGCCATCGTCTCCCCTGACACCTTTCAGGAGGCGGCCCGGCTGATGGAGCAGCGTCGGCGGCAGTCCGGCTCCGCCCCTCCCACCCGATACAGCGGCCGCTACCCCCTCTCCACCCTCATCCGCTGCCAGAGCTGCGGCCGCGCCTTCACCCGCCGCCGGGTGGCCTACCCCTCCGGGCGGCAGTATGTCTACTGGCACTGCCCCATCCACAGCGAGTACGCTGGCAGCCGCTGCGGCAACGGCACCATCCTCCCGGAGGAGGGGCTGCTGGACCAGCTCCGGGCCTGGCTGGCCGCCCAGATCTCCTCCCCCGCCGCGCTGGCGGAGGCGGTACGCCTCCGGCTGGACGCCCGCTCCTCCCGGCCTGCGGAGGACCCTGCCGCCGCTCTCCGGCGCCGTCTGGACCAGCTGGAGGGCCAGCGTGCCCGCTATCTGGAGCTCTACGCCGGCGATCTGCTCTCCATGGAGGAACTGCGCCGGCGGCTGCGGCTCCTGGCGGAGCGGGGCGCCCGCCTCCGGGAGGATCTGGACCGGCTGACGCGGGACCCGCCCCGGGATCTGGAGGCGGAGATCACGGAGCAGGTCCGCCGCGTCCTCTCCCTGGAGGACATCACCAACGGGGAGCTGCGGCAGCTGATCGACCGCATCACGGTGAGCGAAAAGGGGGATGTGTCCATCTACCCCGCCCGGCCGGCGGAGGAGCCTCCCGCCGCCCCAGGTGCTTTTGTAGGCAATGGCTGAGGCCGTGGACCCCATCATTCTGAACATGAAGCTGGTAGACGTATGCCAGTGCCGCCCCTGCGACTGTTCCCTCACCGAGATCCCCCAGGCCATCCTGGACTGCTTCGGGGACTCCCTCACCCAGGGCGGCGACGTACACCGCCTGTACGTCACCCTGGGCCAGTTCTCCATCATCCGCCTGGAGCGGGATACCCAGCTGCTCATGCCGGTCTACGACTACTGCATGCCGGAGAAGGAGTGCGACTGCGGCAGCGACTGCAGCCAGGAGGACCCCTGCGAGGTCTTCCGGCAGGTCAAGTTCCCCGTGGACGAATTCTTCCCGCCCAACAGCAGCTGCAGCCGCAACTGCTCCCGCAGCTGCTGACCCCCCAAAACCTCCCCTCCTGCCGGAGGGGAGGTTTTTCTTGCAGTCCCTCCCAAATTGTGCTATGGTAGCTCCAGTCTATTTGATGCAGGAAAGAGGAGATCCTGATGAGAAGATCAGACAGAGCCCGGGACCGGAGCTTTGCCTTTGACGTGATCGACCGCTGCGGGCACGGCGTCGCCGCCCTCTCCACCGGCGGAGAGGGCCCCTACTGCATCCCCCTCTCTCTGGTGCGGGTGGGGGACGACCTGTTTTTCCACTGCGCCCTGGAGGGCCGCAAGCTGGACCTGCTTCGCCGGGACCCCAGGGTGTGCGTCACCTTTGTGGCCGCCGACCAGCCCGCCTACCTCCCGGAGAGCAACATGTACACCACCTTCTTCCAGAGCGCCGTGGTCACCGGCACCGCCTTTGAGGTCACAGACCCCGGCCAGAAGACCGCTGCCCTGCGGGCCCTGTGTGAAAAGATGACCCCCGGACATATGGAGGGCTTTGAGGAGGCCGTCCGCCGCAGCCTGCCGTCCACCGCCGTCTGGGGCATCCATATGGAGGAGGTCACAGGCAAGGAGAAGGCGCGGAAGCGGTAAAGATCCCGGAAGCCTCAAAAGCCTCGGCGCCCCGATGATTCGGAGCGCCGAGGCTTTTCTCACATCAGTGGGGCGAAGATGCGCAGGACGCTGCGATAGAGCTGGACCAGGATGTTCAGGTGCCTGGCCCGACGCAGGCTGATGGCCTCGCACTGCTCCAGGGTCTTCTCAAAGTCCGCCTTGATGTCCGCGATGCAGGGGGCATCACACAGCCAGACACCGTCCTCAAAGTGGAGGAAGAGGCTGCGGTAGTCCAGGTTCACGGTGCCCACCGTGGCATACCGCCCGTCCACCACAAAGTTTTTGGCGTGGATGAAGCCCGGCGTGTACTCGTAGATCTTCACCCCCGCCTCCAGCAGAGGCGGATAGTGGGCCTTGGTCACCTCGAACACGGAGCGCTTGTCCGGGATGTGGGGGGTGATGATGCGCACATCCACCCCCGCTTTGGCGGCGTTGCACAGGGCCGTGTTGGTGGCCACGTCCACGATCAGATAGGGCGTGGTGATATAGATATAGTCCCGGGCCCGGGAGATCATGTTCAGGTACACCGCCTGCCCCACTTTCTCGTGGTCCAGGGGCGTATCCGTGTAGGGCTGGACCCAGCCGGAGCCGGGGAGCCGGGGCATGGACTCGGGCCGGAACAGGTCGAAGTCCTCCTCCCAGCCGGAGCAGTAGTCCCACATGGACAGGAACATGACGGTCATGGACCACACCGCCTCCCCCCGCAGGAGGATGGCGCTGTCCTTCCAGTGGCCGAACCGCACCCGGCGGTTGATATACTCGTCCGCCAGGTTCATCCCCCCGGTGAAGCCCACCTTCCCATCGATGATGCACAGCTTCCGGTGGTCCCGGTTGTTCATCCGCAGGGTCAGCACCGGGACCAGCCGGTTGAACACCCGGCACTGGATGCCCCGGGCCGCCATCTGGTCATTATAAGTGCGGGGCAGGGTGAACATGCAGCCGAAGTCGTCATAGATCAGCCGCACCTCCACCCCGGCGGCGGCCTTCCGCTCCAGGATGTCCAGGATGGCGTTCCAGCACTCCCCCTCCTGGAGGATGAAATACTCCAGGAAGATGTAACGCTCCGCCTTCTCCAGCTCCTCCAGCATCCGCACGAAAGCCAGGTCGCCCACCGGGAAATACTCGGTCCGGGTGTTGGTGTAGGCGGGGCAGGAGGCGTACCGCTCCAGATAGCGGATCTGGCCCACCGCGTCCTCATCCAAATGGGTCAGCCTGTCCGCCTTGAAATCCCCCCGCAGCACCTCGTTGCTGCGCTCCGCAATGCCCTTCATCTTCCGGCGGGTCCGCTCAGAGATCCGGTTGCCGCCCAGCAATAGGTAGAGGATGCCCCCGAACACCGGGAACGGCAGGATCACCACCAGCCAGGCGATCTTATAGCCCGGCTCGCTGCGGTCACTGACGATCCACACCGTAGCCAGGAAGCTGACGAAGATGCAGAACCAATAGAAGTAGTCAAAATGGGCGGTAAATTCGTTGACCATCACGAACAGCACCGCGACCTGGGCCACCAGGGCCAGCCCCGCCAGCACGGAGCGGTGGAAGAGGATATATTTGATTTTTCTCCATTTCATGTTGGAAGCGCCTCCTGCCCCGTCTCTCTTTCTCTCCGGGAGGTGGGTCACTGGACCACCACATTCTCCTCCCCCAGCCGCTCTCTCAGGTCGGCCAGCAGGGAGGGGTGTATCATACAGTATCCCTTGGACCGCTTCCGGATATCCTGGTAATACAGCACCACCGGCTGCTCCCCCGGGAAAAAGGAGAGGGCCAGCTTCACCTTTCGGGTCCTGGGATCGTCCAGGCCGGGCAGGCGGATGAAGAGCTTCCGCTCCCCCGCCTCCCGCCGCTCCTCCGCCTCGGGTGTGTCCAGGGGGCGGATCTCGTCCGCCATCAGCTGGGGCTCCTTCTCGTCCCGGACGGAGATCCTGCCGCTGGCCAGGATGGCCTGGTTCTCCCGGATGTATCCGCCGCTCTGGTCCAGGGCGCGGGCAAAGACCAGCAGCTCCATCCCCCCGGTGTCGTCCTCCAGGCTGACATAGGCCATCAAGGTATTGTTCCGGGTGGTCCTGGTTTTATATGTGGAGATCACGCCAGCCACCTTCACCATCTGGCCGTCCCGGTAGACGGTGGGACCGTCCTCCCGGGCGAAGTCGCTCAGAATGGAGCCGATGGTCACCGCCCCCCTGCGGCGGGCCGCCTCCCGATAGGCGTCCATGGGGTGGCCGGTGAGGTAGAGGCCGGTGACCTCCTTCTCCATGGTCATCAGCTGCTGGGGGGTGTACTCAGGGATATTGGCCAGGTGGAGAGCCGGCAGGGCCGCCTGCTCCGCCTCCCCGCCCCCCATTCCGAACAGGTCCAGCTGGCCCTCCACGTTCCGCTTGCGGCTGGCGGCGATGCCGTCCAGCACCTGGCCGAAGACCTCCATCAGCTGGGAGCGCTTACAGCCCATGCGGTCAAAGGCGCCGGACTTGATAAGGCTCTCCAGCACCCGCCGGTTCAGGTCATGGTCGAACATGCGGTCGCAGAAGTCCATAAAGTCTGTAAAGGGTCCACCCTTGCTCCGTTCTTCCAGCAGGCTGTTGATGACGCTCCGGCCCACACCCTTCAGGGCCACCAGGCCGAAGCGGATGCCCCCCTCGGAGACGGTGAAGTCCGCCTCCGACTCGTTGATGTCCGGGGGCAGCAGGCTGATGTGCCACTCCTTGCACTCGGCGATATACTCCGCCACCTTGTCGCTGGAGTCCAGCACCGAGGTGAGCAGGGCGGCCATGTACTCCTTGGGGTGGTGGCACTTGAACCAGGCCGTCTGATAGGCCACCACGGCGTAGCACACCGCGTGGGCCTTGTTGAAGGCATAGTTGGCAAAGTCATAGATCTCGTCGTAGATGCTCTGGGCCACCGCCTCGGGGATGCCGTTGGCGGCGCAGCCGGCGATGCTCCGCGCCGGGTCCCCGTGGAGGAAGGTCTCCCGCTCCCGCTCAATGTCCTTCACCTTTTTCTTGGACATGGCCCGGCGCACCATGTCCGCCTGGCCCAGGGAGTAGCCGCCCAGCTGCTGGAAGATCTGGATCACCTGCTCCTGATACACGATGCAGCCGTAGGTGTTGGACAGGATGGGCACCAGAGCGGGGTGCTTGTAGGTGACCTTCTCCGGGTTGTGCTTGCAGGCGATGAACCGGGGGATGGACTCCATGGGGCCCGGACGGTAGAGCGCGATGATGGCGGTGATATCCTCGATGCTCTGGGGCTTCAGGCCGATGCACACCCCGGTCATGCCGGCGGACTCCATCTGGAACACGCCGGAAGTACGCCCCTCAGAGAGCATCTGGAAGGTGGCCGGGTCATCCTCCGGGATCTGGCTGGTGTGGAAGTCCGGGTGGCTGCGCCGGACCAGCCGGGCCGCGTCGTCCAGCACCGTCAGGTTCCGCAGGCCCAGGAAGTCCATCTTCAGCAGGCCCAGCTCCTCCAGGGTGGTCATGATGTACTGCGTGACTACCAGGTCGTCGTTTTTGGCCAGGGGGACATAATCGCTCACCGGCCGGCTGGTGATGACCACCCCGGCGGCGTGTGTGGAGGTGTTCCGGGGCATGCCCTCGATGGCCCTGGCGGTGTCGATGAGCTTTTTCACCTGAGGGCTGCCGTCGTAGGACTCCTTGAGCTGCTTGGACAGCTTCAGGGCGTCCTCCAGGGTGATATGCAGGGCCCCCGGCCCGCTGGGGATCTGCTTGGCGATCACATCCACGTCGGCGTAGGGCATGTTCAGCACCCGGCCCACGTCCCGCACCGCCGCCCGGGCGGCCATGGTGCCGAAAGTGACGATCTGGGCCACGTGGTCCGCCCCGTACTTTTGGGCCACGTAGTCGATGACCTCCTGCCGGCGGCGGATGCAGAAGTCGATATCGATATCGGGCATGGTGACCCGCTCCGGGTTCAGGAAGCGCTCGAAGTACAGGCTGTACTTCACGGGGTCCAGGTCGGTGATGTTCAGGCAGTACGACACCATGGACCCCGCCGCCGAGCCCCGCCCCGGCCCCACGGGGATGCCGTGGCCCTTGGCGTAGGCGATGAAGTCGGAGACGATGAGGAAGTAGTCCACAAAGCCCATCTTGCGGATCATGTCCATCTCATAGCGCAGCTTGTCCAGATACTCCTGGGGCTGGGAGGGATAGCGCCAGCGGAAGCCGTCCATGCACAGCTTCTCGAAGTAGGCGTCCCCATCGGTCCACCCCTCGGGCAGCTGGAAGTGGGGCAGGTGGTACTTGCCGAACTCGAACTCCACGTTGCACAGCTGGGCAATCTTCACGGTGTTCTCCAGGGCCTCCGGGTAATTGGGAAAGAGGGCGGCCATCTCCGCCTCGGTCTTCACGTAGAACTCCTCGGTCTCGAACTTCATCCGGTTTGGGTCATCCACCGTCTTGCCCATCTGGATGCACATGAGGATGTCCTGCATCTCCGCGTCCTCTTTCCGCAGATAGTGGGCGTCGTTGGTGGCCACCAGGGGGATGCCCGTCTCCTCGTGCAGCCGAATCAGCCCCCCGTTCACCTGGCGCTGGACCGGGATGCCGTGGTCCTGGAGCTCCAGATAGTAGCCATCCGCGCCGAACAGTTCCCGCATCTCCAGGGCAACCTCTTTGGCCTTGTCATAGTCCCCTGCAGCCAGCAGCTTGGGCACCTCGCCCCCCAGGCAGGCGGAGCAGGCGATCAGGCCGCCGCAGTGCTCCCGCAGCAGGTCCAGGTCGATGCGGGGCTTGATGTAAAAGCCCTCCAGGAACGCCTGAGAGACCATGTAGGAGAGATTGCGGTAGCCCTCCTCATTCCGGCACAGCAGGACCAGGTGGTGGAAGGAGGAGTCGAACTCGTGGACCTTCTGGAACCGGGTCCGGCCCCTTGGGGCCACATAGACCTCACAGCCGATGATGGGCTTGATGCCCGCCTCCTTGCAGGCCTTGTAGAAATCCACCACCCCGTACATGACCCCGTGGTCTGTGATAGCCACCGCGTCCTGTCCGATCTCCCGGACCCGCTCCACCAGCTTCTTGATGCGGCAGGCGCCATCCAGAAGGGAGAATTCCGTATGCAGATGTAAGTGGACAAAGGCCATAAGCCCCTCCTTCTTCTCCGGAAAAGACGCAAACAAATTTGGAGCAGGACCTCTTGCTGCCTCTTTTCTCTGTCGGTCAGGTCTGTTCTTCTCAAATCCTATACAGCAGGGCGGCCCCACGGAGACGCCGGTCGGGGCCGCCCCGCGGCACACATCACAAAGAGTCTCTATTTCCGAAGGACCTTCTCCAGCTGCTTTCCCTTTGCCAGCTCGTCGATCAGCTTGTCCAAATACCGGATCTTCCGCATCAGTGGGTCCTCGATCTCCTCCACCCGGACGCCGCAGACGGTCCCTGTGATCTTCCCGCAGCTGGGGTTCATCCGGGGCGCTTCCCGGAAAAAGGTCCCATAGTCTATGTCCAGGCTGAGCTGCCGCTCCAGGCCCGCCCGGTCGTATCCGGTCAGCCAGCAGATGACCTCATCCACCTCCTGCCGGGTGCGGCCCTTCCGCTCCGCTTTGGCCGTCAGCAGTGGATATATCTTCGACAGCTTCATGGCGAATACTTTTTCCTGTTCCATATCATCCCTCCGCCGCCTTTTTCAAGGGTCTCCCCTGCCAGATGGCATATCGTCCAAAGGCCTCCATTTATTCCCCGCGGCTCCTCCGCTTTGCTATCATGCCCGCTGTGATCTGACACAGCCGGGTAAACAGGTATCCCAGGGCCGCGCCGATAAAGTTCAGGATGGAGTCGTCCACATCTGCCGCGCCGGTGGCGGTCACCCACTGGATGTACTCCACGCCGCAGGACACCAGCGCGGCCAGGGGCAGAAAGGTCCAGAAGTGGCGCATAGGCCGGAACATCACCGGCATCAGCACCCCCAGCGGCACCAAAATCACCACATTGCCCAGCAGATTGGTCACGCTGACAAAGCTGCCCGTCCGCCGGTAGTAGATGATATAGTTTCGGATGGTGTGGAAGGGCTCCAGATTCACAGCCCCGCCATAGCCCCGGTCCAGGTGGAACAGCCCGCCGAAAAACAGCAGCACCGACAGGATGCACAGGTAGTAGAGCAGCAGGACCCACAGGGCCCCCGTGCGGTAACGCCGCCGCTGCTCTCCCCGCAGCTTCCTCAGACGCAGCAGCACCCCGGTCCCTGCCAGCAGCACGGTCAGGATGGGGATCGCCATCTGCACCGGGAGCGAGAGCCTGTCCCCCAGGATCAGCCAGAACAGGTTGACGGCTCCGGCGGTCAGATAACAAATCAAGGTCATAGATCTCTCCCGTGGTATCAGATAGTTTTGCCGGGCCCCGCCCCCTCGCCCCGGGCCTGCCCCAGCTCCACCAGCTTACGCAGCCGATGGTTCAGGGCCGACTTGGTCGCCGGCGGGTCCTTCCCACAGGGTCACAGACCCTGTGGGAGCCCTTGGGGCTTAAAATCCTCGGGCGAACTGAATTCGCCCTGCGGGAATTCTCCGCTTCGCTCCGAATTCATGTGTGCCCCGCCCCCTCGCCCCGGGCCTGCCCCAGCTCCACCAGCTTACGCAGCCGGTGGTTCAGGGCCGACTTGGTCGCCGGCGGGTCCTTCCCACAGGGTCACAGACCCTGTGGGAGCCCTTGGGGCTTAAAATCCTCGGGCGAACTGAATTCGCCCTGCGGGAATTCTCCGCTTCGCTCCGAATTCATGTGTGCCCCGCCCCCTCGCCCCGGGCCTGCCCCAGCTCCACCAGTTTACGCAGCCGGTGGTTCAGGGCCGACTTGGTCGCCGGCGGGTCACACAGGGCCGCCAGCTCCGCCAGAGTGTCCTCCGGGTGCTCCAGCCGCAGTCGGGCCGTCTCCCGCAGCTTGTCCGGCAGGCCCTCCAGCTGCCCGGACTGCTCCAGGCTCCGGATCGCCTCCAGCTGGACCTGGGCCGCCTCCACCGCCTTGTCCAGGTTGGCCGCGTCACAGTTCACCCGCCGGTTCACGCTGCCCCGCAGGTTCTTCTCCAGCTTGGCGTTCATGATCTCCATGGCGGCCAGGGGCGCGCCGATGGCGGTAAGGAAGTCCTCGATGCGCTCACTCTGCTTGAAATAGGCGATATAGTTGGCCTTCCGGGTGGCCTCCTTGGGCTGGAAGCCCGCCTCCCGCATCAGGGCGGGCACCTCCCGGCTCACGTTGTAGTGGGAGGTGGACAGCTCCAGGTGATAGGCCTTCCGGGGGTCGGTGACCGACCCTCCCGCCAGGAACGCCCCCCGGAGGAAGGCAGCCCGGCAGCAGGGCTCCTCCAGCACGGCGAAGTTCACGTGGTTTGCCAGACTGCCCGCATCCATCCCGAAGGTCCCGCTCACTGCTGCCAGCTTGGCAGGGTCCGTGATGCCGAAGCTGTACTTCCCCTCCCCATCAGGCAGACGGTCAAAGGAGAGGCGGAACGCCTTGCGGAACAGGATAGGGAGCCGCTGGGCAAATGCCTCGTTCTCCGTGATGATGCGGATCTCCCGCCCGGAAAAGGTGTTGCAGTAAAGCAGAACGCCGTATGCCTCCGCCTGGGTGCAGCATTTCCGGTTCAGCGCCGTCCGGCACAGCTCCCCCTTGGTCTCTCCTGCAAAGGACATGGTCTCACTCCTCAATGATGTACCGCTGTTCGCCCCGGAAGATGCGCACCGCCCGCCGGCGGTACACGTCCAGCACCGCCGCCGCCAGCCGGTCCGGGTCGTGGCGGGCATAGTCGCCCCCCTCCGAGGCCACCGGATACTCCTCCAGCTCCAGCCCCATGGCCCGGATGCGCTCCCGGTCCACCAGGATGGGGGCGGCGTCTTCTTCCCGGTACTTCTCCACCAGGCCGGGACGCACCGGCGCCGAGTTGGCCAGGCACAGGTCCACCAGCCCCGGCGCCCCGTGGGACAGCAGGGCGTCCACATGGTCGGCGGCGGTGTACCCCTCTGTCTCCCCCTCCTGGGTCATGATGTTGCACACATAGATCTTCAGCGCCTCGGAGCGGCAGATGGCCTCCACCACCCCCTCCACCAGCAGGTTGGGGATGACGCTGGTGTACAGGCTGCCCGGTCCCATCAGGATCAGGTCCGCCTCCCGAATGGCCTGGAGGGCGGCCGGGAGGGCGGCGGGCCGCTCCGGGAGCAGTGCCACATGGGCGATGCGGCAGTCCTGCTCTTTCTTAAAGGAACTGATCTTGGACTCCCCCACCACCCGGGCCCCGTTCTCAAAGACGGCCTCCAGCTGCACATCGGCGCTGGTCACGGGAAGGATGCGCCCGGTGATGGCCAGCACCTGGCTCATCTGAGCCACCGCCTCCTCAAAGGAGCCGGTCACCCCGTTGAGGGCGGCCAGGATCAGGTTCCCGAAGGACTGTCCAGCCAGGGAGCCCTCCTGAAAGCGGTAGGTGAGCAGCCGCTCCATGATCGGCTCCACGTTGGCCAGGGACTCCATGCAGTGGCGGATATCCCCGGGGGGCGGCATGCCGATGTCCCGGCGCAGCACGCCGGAGCCGCCCCCGTCGTCGGCCACAGTGACCACCGCCGTCAGGTTTTTGGTGTATTTTTTCAGTCCCCGCAGCATGGTGGACAGCCCTGTCCCCCCGCCGATGGCGGTGATCTTGGGGCCGCGCTCCCACTGGTGCAGATTTGGAATGGTGTCCGGCATAGCGGGACCTCCCTTCAAGTTTGCTCTGTCCGCTCCTTACGTCCTGCCCAGGTCCCGGTGGCTCTCCGTCACCGGGTAACCCCTGCCCCGGATATAGGCCGCCAGCGCATGGGCAATGGCCACCGAGCGGTGGTGTCCGCCGGTGCAGCCCACCGCCACCACCAGCGCCGTCTTCCCCTCCTCCACATATTTGGGGAGGAGAAAGCCCACCAGGTCCTGAAGCTTTTCCAGGAACTCCCCGGCCGCTCCGCCGGAAAACACGTAGTCCCTTACCCCGTCGTCCAGGCCGGTGCGGGGGCGCAGCTCCTGAACATAGTAGGGGTTGGGCAGGAAGCGCACGTCAAAGACCAGATCCGCCTCTCGGGGCAGTCCGTGCTTGAAGCCGAAGGAGGTGACGCTCACCGTCATAGCCCCCTCCTGGCTCCCCCGTCCGAAGAGTCGGAGCAGCTCGCCCCGCAGCTTGGCGGTGGACAGGTCGGAGGTGTCCACCACGAACTCCGCCCGCTCCCGCAGGGGGGCCAGCATCCGCCGCTCCAGGGCGATGGCCCCCTCCAGGGAGTCGCATTCCTCCGCCAGGGGGTGGCTGCGGCGGGTCTCCTTATACCGCTTGATGATCACGTCGTCCGAGGCGTCCATATACAGGATGCGGTAGGGGCACTTCATCCCCTTCAGCGCCTCCAGGGACTGGAACAGGGCGCTGAAATTGGTGCCGGAGCGCACGTCTGTGACCAGTACCACCCGGTCGTACTCCCCCGTCCCGGCCATACCCAGCTCAGCAAATTTGGGGATGAGGGGGGCGGGCAGATTGTCCACACAGAAAAAGCCCATGTCCTCCATGAAGGAGGCCGCCTTGCTCTTCCCCGCCCCGGACAGGCCGGAAATGATGATAAATTCCATGGCTGTACACCTCTTATCTCTCTCTGCCGTCCGCCCCGGACAGCTCCCGGCAGATCAGCGCCCGGGACAGGTACATGGCCCTCAGCCGCCGCTCCAGCAGGGTGTGGTGGGCGGTGCCCCGCGGAAATTTCTTCTGGGCCGCCTCACACTTATGGATGATGGACTGGACGGCCGTCAGCGCCTCGTCCAGCTCCTCTCTCGTATATCCGTCCATCTTACCCCAGCACCCGGATCTCCAGCTCCAGCTCCACGCCGGTCTGGCGCAGCACCTCCTGCCGCACCTGGTCCGCCAGCTCCAGGACATCGGCGCAGGTGGCGCCCCCCCGGTTGATGAGGAAGCCCGCGTGCTTCTCCGACACCTGGGCGCCCCCCACCGCCCTGCCCTTCAGGCCGCACTGGTCGATGAGGGCGGCGGCGAAGTGCCCCTGGGGGCGCTTGAAGGTGGAGCCGGCGCTGGGATATTCCAGAGGCTGCTTCTCTCTCCGCCGCTGGGCAAAGTCTGCCATCCGCCCGGCGATCTCCTCCCGGTTTCCCTCCGGCAGGGCGAATACCGCCCGGCAGATCAGCAGGTCCCCCTCTGAAAACCGGCTGTGCCGGTAGCTCAGGCCGCAGTCGGCCCCGGAGAGCAGCCGCTGGGTCCCGTCCCGTTCCAGCGCGGTGACCTGGAGGAGCACCTGGGCGGTCTCCCCGCCGTAGGCCCCTGCGTTCATCGTCACCCCGCCGCCCACGCTCCCCGGGATGCCCTGGGCGAACTCCAGGCCGGTGAGGCCCTGATCCAGCGCGGCCTTGGAGAGCCGGGACAGCAGCGCGGCCCCTCCCGCCTCCAGCCGCCCCTTCTCCCCCGGCCGTTCCGGGGGGAGGGCCCGTATTTCCTCCAGCGCCCCGGCCGGCTTGACCACAAAGCCCTCATATCCCCGGTCCGCCACCAGCAGATTGGAGCCGTTCCCCAGGAAAAATGGCGGGATCTCCAGCGTCCAGGCCGCCTGAAGGGTCTCCCGGGCCTCCTCCTCCGTCCTGGGCAGGGCCATCAGTCGGGCCGGGCCGCCGATGCGGAAGGAGGTGTGTCGGGCCATAGGCTCCTCTTCCCGCAGCTCCAGCCCGGGACAGCGTCGGGTCAGCTCTGTGCGCAGCAGTTCAAAACGATCCATAGGGTCCTCCCGTCCAATCAGAATGAGGTCGCGCGGAGACTTATTTTATTATTATAGCAAATCTCTCCGGAAAATAGAATACCCCAAAACATCTGTTCTTTTGGTCAGAAGCGCCAGCGGGAGATCCGCAGGGCTGAACGGGGACCCTGACCCGCCTCTGCACGGGGTGTGCCGCAGCTTCCACGCCCCCATGCAGGGCCCGATGTCCCCATCAGGCCGCACACATCGGCCATCAGCACAGGTGTATGGGACCGCCCTTCCGTTTTTTTCCCGTTTTCTCTTGCAATCCTCTGTCTGCTGTGTTATCCTACGGGTGGAGTATGATTTTCATCTCCCATCTGATCTAAAAAGGAGGAAAGGTAAGTGGACGCTTACGGCCGAAGTCTCAAATCGGACAGCGACAGTTCTCTCCCGGGCCCCCTTGCCTTTTCTCCGGCATAGGGAGCTCTGCACAGCGCCCCCTGCCGCCTGGCTTCCGCACAGGCGGAGGTCTGTTATGCGCCCCGCCGGGGCCCTTCCGCTGTGCTATGCGCCCGCTGAGAATGTCGCCGCACAGGTCTTTCCCGTCTCCGGGGGGCCGGTGCGGCTTTGTCTGTCCCATTGGAGGCTTCCTGACAAAAAGGAGGTTGCCAATGCAGAACAAGAAATGTTTGGAGCGCTGCCTGGAGCTGATCCGGGACAAGCGCTACCGTGAGCTCTCTGCCATTCTGGCGGAGCAGAACCCGGTGGATCTGGCCGATCTTCTGGAGGGCCTGCCCCAGGAACAGGGCGCGCTGGCCTTCCGCACGCTGCCCAAGGAGCAGGCGGCGGAGGTCTTTTCCAATCTCCCCCCTGACACCCAGCAGATGATCGTCGTCTCCCTCCCCGACCGGGAGCTGGCCGGCATCCTGGAGGAGCTGGCTATGGACGACACGGTGGATCTGCTGGAGGAGCTGCCCGCCGGCGTGGTCAAGCGGGTGCTGAAAAACGCCCGGCCCGAGACCCGCAGGCTCATCAACCAGTTCCTCAAATATCCGGAGCAGTCGGTGGGCAGCATCATGACCGCGGAATTCATCGACCTGAAAGGGACCATGACCGCGGCCGAGGCCATCCGCCGGATCCGCCGCCTGGGGGGAGACTGCGAATCCATCTACACCTGCTATGTCACCGACGGCCACCGGGTGCTGGACGGTGTAGTCACCCTGCGGGAGCTGCTGCTGGCCCCCGACAACGCCCCCGTCCGGACGCTGATGGAGCCCAACGTGATCACCGTCCGCACCACCGACGACCAGGAACTGGCCGTCCGGGCCCTGATGCGGTACGACTTTCTCTCCCTGCCGGTGGTGGACCAGGAGGACCGGCTGGTCGGGGTGGTCACGGTGGACGACGTGATGGATGTGATGGAGGAGGAGGCCACTGAGGACTTTCAGCGCATGGCTGCTATGGCCCCCTCGGAAAAGTCCTATCTCAAGACCGGCGTGTTCGCCCTGGCCAAAAACCGCATCCTGTGGCTGCTGGTGCTGATGATCTCCGGCATGATCACCGGCGGCATCCTGGGTCGCTATGAGGCCGCCTTCTCGGTGATGCCCCTGCTGGTCACCTTTATCCCCATGCTCACCGACACCGGCGGGAACGCCGGCAGCCAGAGCAGCACCCTGGTCATCCGCGGCATGGCGGTGGGGGACATCGCCCTGTCCGACTTCCCCAAGGTGCTCTGGAAGGAGCTGAGGGTCAGCCTGCTGGTGGGCGCGGTCCTCTCCCTGGTCAACCTGGTCCGCCTGCTCCTCTCCTACCCGGGAAACGAGCTGGTGTGCGTCACAGTCACCCTGTCCCTGTTCGCTACGGTGGTCCTGGCCAAGACCATCGGCGGAGCTCTACCCATGCTGGCCAAGCTGGTGCGGGCCGACCCCGCCATCATGGCCGCCCCTCTGATCACCACCATCGTGGACGCCCTTTCCCTGGTCCTCTACTTCACCATTGCCAGCCGGCTTCTCCACCTGTGAGGATACACCGCCGGAAAAGCTGGGGGGCACGGCTTGCGCCGTGCCCCCCTTTCCCTGCTCTCCCGCCGCTCAGAATCGGTTGAGGGGGACGGAGCCGTCGTCCGTCCCCTTTTCGATGAATCTGACCTCCACATAGTAGCCGTACTGCTCATTGACCTGGACATAGGGCCGGTCCCCCACCCTGCGGCCCAGCAGGGCCTTTCCCATGGGGGACTCCTTGCTCACCAGGCCGTGGAGGGCATCCTGGCGCATGGTGGTGACGATCTGGTACACCTCTGTCTCGTCGTCCTCCTCCAGGTAGACCGTCACCCGGTCGTACAATCCCACCGTGTCCGCCCCGGAATGGTCCGCGATGACCACGGCGGTCTTGATCATGTTTTCCAGAAATCGGATGCGGCTCTCGTTCCGGTTCTTCTCCTGCTTGGCCGCCTTGTACTCAAAATTCTCGCTCAGATCGCCGAAAGCCCTGGCCTCCTTCACCGCCTCCAGCAGTTTGGGCCGCAGCTGGACCCTGCGGTAGTCCAGCTCCTCCCGCATCAGCTGGAGGTCCTTCTGCGTCAGTTCGTTGTGCATGGCGCTTCTCCTCTCCGCCCCGTCCCGGGGCCCTTTTCTTTTGGCCCTATTGTACCAGACCCCGGCCCGGTTGGCAACGGCCTGCACCAGCTCTCTTTGCTCTCGTGTGTGTGCGCATGTGATCTTTACAGCATATAGGCATTGTCTTATAGGGGGGAGTGTGGTATGATGATAGATTGAAAGCCTGAGACGGAGGGGACCCTATGATCGACTACTTCCACCTGAATATGGACGCTGAACAGCTGCTGAATCTGTCCAGCCTGGGGCTGGCCCACCTGGGGGACGGGGTGTATGAGCTGATGGTGCGCTCCTGGCTCTGTCTCCACGGCAAGGCCACCGCCCGCAACCTGCACCGGGCCACAGTGGGCTATGTGGCCGCGCCGGCCCAGGCCCGGCGGGCAGAGCGCATCCTCCCCCTGCTCACCCAGGAGGAGGCGGATGTCTTCCGCCGGGGCCGAAACACCGCCCCCCACTCTGTCCCCAAGGGGGCCAGCCGTGGGGAGTATCAGACTGCCACCGCCCTGGAGGCCCTGTTCGGCTGGCTCTATCTCCAGGGCCGGACCGACCGGCTCAACCAGCTCTTCTCCACCATGATGGAGGGGGAGCTGTGACCCGCCCAACCTGTGACATAAATGAGGTGATCCCATGCCTTTGGACGCGCTGTGCCTGAGCGGAGTGGTCCATGAACTGCAGAACGCCCTCTCCGGGGCAAAAATCGACAAGATCTATCAGCCAGGCCGGGACGAGGTGGTCCTGGCCCTGCGGGCCCCCGCAGGCAATGTGAAGCTGCTCCTCTCCGCCAACCCCAGCCACCCCCGGGCCCATCTCACCCAGATCTCCCGGGAGAACCCGGACAAGCCCCCCATGTTCTGCATGCTGCTGCGCAAGCACCTGTCCGGCGCCCGGCTGCTGGAGCTGCTCCAACCACCCATGGAGCGGGTGGTGGACCTGCGGCTGGAGGCCCTGGACGAGCTGGGGGACCGGGTGGAGCGCCGCCTGGTGCTGGAGGCCATGGGCCGCCACTCCAACCTGATCCTGCTGGACGGGGAGGGCCGGATCATGGACTGCCTGCGGCGGGTGGACAGCGACATGTCCGCCCGGCGGCAGGTGCTGCCCGGCCTGTTCTACCGTCTCCCCCCCGCCCAGGAGAAGCTGGACCCCTCCTCCCTGGACCGCGCCGCCCTGGAGTCCGCCCTGGCCGCCGCACCGGAGGAGAGCCAGGCGGACAAGTGGCTGCTGGACACCTTCGGCGGCCTCTCCCCCCTCATCTGCCGTGAGCTGGCTTTCCGGGCGGGGGGAGCCACCGACGCGCGGCTGCATCAGATGGGGGAAGGGGGCCGGTCTCGGCTGCTGGATGAGCTGGAAGGGCTCCTGCGTTCTGTGCAGGAAAACAGCTTTACACCTGTCATGCTGGAAAAGGAGGGGCATCCCTCCGACTTCACCTTTCAGCCCATCAGCCAGTACGGCCCCGCCGTCTCCTGCGTCCCCTTCCCCTCCTTCTCCGCCCTTCTGGACCGCTTTTACGAGCAGCGGGAGAACCAGGAGCGGGTGCGCCAGCGGGGCCAGGACCTGATCCGCTCCGTGACCAACGCCCGGGACCGCGCCGCCCGCAAGATCGGCCTTCAGGAGCAGGAGCTGGCCGCCACCCGGGACCGGGAGCGGCTGCGCCAGTTCGGGGACATCATCACCTCCAATCTCCATGCCATGGAGAAGGGGATGTCCCGGCTGACGGCAGCCGACTTCTATGACCCGGAGTGCCCTCAGATCCACATCCCCCTGGACCCCCTCCTCACCCCTCAGCAGAACGCCGCCAAGTACTATAAGGAGTACAACAAGGCAAAAACAGCGGAAAGTATTTTAACTTTACAGCTAGAGAAAGGCCGGCGGGACCTGGACTACCTGAACAGCGTGCTGGAGGCCATCGCTCTGGCGGAGGGAGAGCGGGACCTCCAGGAGATCCGCCAGGAGCTCACCGACACCGGATATCTCCGCCGCCCCTCCAAAGCCAGAGACCGGGGCAAGCGGGTGGCCTCGAAGCCCATGGAGTTCCGCTCCTCCTCCGGCCTGCGTATCTCCGTGGGCAAAAACAACACCCAGAACGACCTGCTCACTACCAAGCAGGCTTTCAAGAGCGACCTGTGGTTCCACACCCAGAAGATTCACGGCTCCCACGTCATCCTGTGGACCGAGGGGGGACAGCCCGACCTGACCAGCATCCAGGAGGCTGCCCAGCTGGCCGCCTGGTTCTCCCAGGGACGGGAGAGCGGCAAAGTGGCGGTAGACTATACCCCGGTAAAATATGTGAAAAAGCCGGGGGGCGCCCGGCCCGGCATGGTGGTCTACACCACCTATGAGACCGCCTATGTCGCCCCGGATGGGGAGCTGGCCCGTCGGCTGCGGGTAAAATAGAGATCCCTTTAATCAGGGGGAGCGTCCCGCCGGGCGTTCCCCCTCCCCCATCTGTGGGCCGGGGCATCCAGAGAGGGCTTCCACCCTGGAACACAAATTTTGATCGGGTGTGAAAAGGAGGATGCGCCCAGGGACAGTTCTGAGACAAAATAATTTCAAATCAGCCATGCGCGGGACGACCGGCTGCGGTCCATACCAGACCGTTTACGCTTTTCCCCTTGAAAAATAGAGACAAGCAGATCGTCCCCTTTCTGAGAAAGCAGGAGAAAACAAAATGAATTCCCACAGCGATCACACATTGCATTTTGAAGCGGTAAACAGCAGGAACCGAGCGGAGGTCGAACATCTGGAGGTCTTTGCGGAACAGTCCGGCTTCATCGAAAGCGTGACACAGTGCCTTCAGGAGGCCGACAAATTGGAGTTGTGGAGGCCCGTCGGCATCTATGACCGCGGTATGCTGATCGGTTTTGCCATGTACGGTTATTTTCCGGAACCTGCCCCGGGGCAGGTGTGGCTGGACCGGCTGCTGATCGATAAAAAGTATCAGGGCAAAGGGTACGGAAAGCGGGTCGTGCTTGCCCTGCTTGACAGGCTCCGAACAGAATATTCCTGTGATACCATATATCTCAGTGTGTATGAGACCAACTCCCACGCGATCCATCTCTATCAGCAGATCGGTTTTCACTTCAATGGAGAGTACGATACCAACGGGGAGCATGTCATGGTATATGCTTTTTAACCTATTGTGCCGTCCGCGTTATAATACAGGGCCGTATCCCCTCAATGTACAGAGCATCAAACAGCGATCGGCACCGGTTATCAGTCTATTGGCCGGAGAAATAGCGGGCCGGGCAGCCAACAAATGGCTGTCCGGCCCGCTTATCCTTCTTCTCTCAGGTCCAGGAGGACTCTTCGGTCTCGGACCGCTTGGCCCGGGACATCAGTTCTGTGACCACGGCGTGGACATCCCGCCCCTCGTAGAGCACCTCGTAGGCGGCCTGGGCGATGGGCATCTCGATGCCCACCTTCTGGGCCAGGGTGCGGGCGGTGACAGCGGCGTAGTAGCCCTCCACCACGGCGCCGATCTCCTTCACCGCCTCTTTGGGCTCCACCCCTTTGCCGATGAGGATGCCGCACCGGCGGTTCCGGGAGTGCATGGAACAGCAGGTGACGATCAGGTCCCCCACGCCGGCCAGCCCGGCAAAGGTCTCCTGTTTTCCTCCCAGGGCCACCCCCAGCCGGGCCATCTCCGCCAGCCCCCGGGTCATGAGCAGTGCCTTGGTGTTGTCCCCGCAGCCCATGCCGTCGCAGCAGCCGGCGCAGAGGGCGATGATGTTCTTCAGGGCGGCGCACAGCTCGGTGCCCACCTTGTCGGTGCTGGTGTAGACCCGGAAGCGGGGGTTCATAAACAGGTCCTGCACCTGCCGCGCCAGCTCCAGGTCCTCGCTGGCCGCCACCACGCCGGTTGGGACATGGCGGCCCACCTCCTCGGCGTGGGAGGGGCCGGAGAGCACCACCACGGGGCAGTGGCCCTGGAGCTCCTCCTCAATGACCTGGCTGAGGCGGAGGGAGGTGTCCTTCTCGATGCCCTTGGACACGGAGATCACGATGGTCCCCGGGTCGGCCAGCTGCTTCAGCTTGGCGGCAGTGGCGCGGACCGCAAAGGACGGGGTGGCCATCACCACGGCGCCGCAGCCCTTCACCGCCCCCATATCGGTGGTCAGGCCCATTGTCTCGGGCAGCGGCACCCCCTTCAGCATGGGGTTCTCCCGGGTCTCCCGCAGCACCCGGGACTCCTCCTCGGTGTAGGACCACAGGGTCACCTCATGTCCGTTTTCCAGCAGCAGCAGCGCCAGGGCCGTCCCCCAGCCTCCGCTGCCAAGGACTGTGATTTTCATGGTAATACCTCCCAAGATATGTTGTAGGGGCGGCCTGTGACCGCCCGTTGTTCAATTTTCTTGGCTGTTCGGGCGGCCGCAGGCCGCCCCTACGGGGTCATTGCTTCTTGTGCAGAGAAAACTTGTTCTCTGTCCCGGTCAGCAGACGGTGGATGTTGCCCCGGTGCATGTAGACCACCAGGCCGCCCAAGAGCAGGCCCAGCAGGGTGATGATCCAGTCCTGATAGACGAACCAGGTGGCCACCGGAAAGCTGGCTCCGGCCCACACCGATCCCAGGGAGACATATCGGGTGAGAATGGCAAGGATCAGGAATCCCCCCCACACCACCAGGGCAATGCGCCAGTCGATCATGATGGCGATGGTGCCGCCGGACAGGATGCCCTTGCCCCCCTTGAAGTGGAACATGCAGGGGAACATGTGGCCCAGCAGGCAGAACAGGCCCGCCCAGTACTTGGCAAAGACCAGAACGATGGCCTCTTGGCTCCAGAAGCCGCCGTCCCAATATCGGGCCATCAGGATGCCCGCCCACACTGCGGCCACCGCCTTGAGGACATCGCACAAAATAACCACCAGGGTCAGCGGCCCGCCGAAGGTGCGGTAGAAGTTGGTCAGCCCCGCGTTGCCGCTGCCGTGGGTGCGCACATCGTCCCGCAGGATGTACTTGGAGACGATGACCGCCCCGTTGGAGCAGCCCAGCAGGTAGGCCGCTGCCGCCACCAGAAGCAAGGGCAGACCCATGTCATAAAAGATCCAGGGGGAGATGTCCCCCCAAGTCATGCCCAGCATTGCTCACTCCTCCTTCTCGCCCTTCTGCCGGATGGTCAGCCGCACCGGCGTGCCCTCCAGGCCGAAGGTGGCTCGGATCTGGTTCTCCAGATACCGCTGATAGGAGAAGTGGAACAGCCGGGCGTCGTTGCAGAAGCACACAAAATGAGGGGGGCGGATGCCCACCTGGGTCATGTAGTAGATCTTCAGGCGGCGGCCCTTGTCCGTGGGGGGCTGCACCCGGGCGGTGGCATCGGCCAGCACCGAGTTGAGCATCCCGGTGGAGATGCGGGTGGCTGCCTGGTCATTCACATAGTTGATCAGCTCGAAGAGCCGGTCCACCCGCTGGCCGGTGAGAGCGGAGATGAACACGATGGGGGCGTAGGTCATATAGCTCAGGTCCCGCATCACGTCCTGGCGCATCTTGTCCATGGTCTTGCCGTCCTTCTCGATGGCATCCCACTTGTTGACCACGATGATGCAGGCCTTGCCCGCCTCGTGGGCCAGACCGGCCACCTTGGTGTCCTGCTCGGTGACCCCCTCCCGGGCGTCGATCATGATGAGGCACACGTCGCTGCGCTCGATGGCCATGGTGGCCCGCAGGACGGAGAACTTCTCGATGCGGTCATCCACCCTGGACTTCTTCCGCATCCCTGCCGTGTCGATGAACAGGTATTTGCCCCGCCCGTTCTCGAAGGGACTGTCCACCGCGTCCCGGGTGGTGCCCGCCACATCGCTGACGATGACCCGCTCCTGCCCCAGGATGCGGTTGACCAGGGAGGACTTGCCCACATTGGGCTTGCCGATGATGGCCACCTTGATGACATCGTCCTCCTCGTCCTCCTCCTCCTCGGGGGGGAAGTACTGGAAGCAGGCGTCCAGCAGGTCGCCGGTGCCGTGGCCGTGGACGGCGGAGACGGCGATGGGGTCGCCCAGGCCCAGGTTATAGAACTCGTAGATGTCCGGGTTCTCCCGGCCCACCTGGTCCGCCTTGTTCACCGCCAGCACCACCGGCTTCCGGGCCCGGAGGAGCATGTTGGCCACCTCCTGGTCGGCTGCGGTCATGCCGGTCTTGACGTCACAGACAAAGACCACCACCGTAGCGGTCTGAATCGCGATCTCGGCCTGCTCCCGCATGAAGGAGAGGATCTGGTCGTCCGTCCCCGGCTCGATCCCGCCGGTGTCCACGATGTCGAACACCCGGTTCCTCCACTCGCACTGGGCGTACAGCCGGTCCCGGGTGACGCCGGGGGTGTCCTCCACGATGGAGAGGCGCTGGCCGCACAGCTTATTGAACAGCATGGACTTGCCCACATTGGGCCGCCCCACGATGGCGACTAAGGGCTTCATACATATCACCTCTTGATGAGTTAGGAATTAGGAATGAGGAATTAGGAGTTAGAGGATAGGAGATAGGGGCGGCCTGCGCCGGGGAGTCCGCGCGCCCCAGGCGCGCCATAATTCCTACCTCCTAATTCCTCATTCCTAATTCCCTCTCAGGGGTTGTATTGATAATATTCCGTCTCCTCCCGGGGGAGCTCCTGTCGGGGGAGGCCGGACGAGATGCCGCACATGGCGTCCAGCAGCTCATAGCCGTCCTGCTCCACGGGGATCACGGGGACACCCAGTGCCCGCTCCACATCGTCCAGGGATACATCATCCAAAAAGACCCGCTCCCCGTGGCGGAGCATATTGGCGGGGATGAGCAGACGCTCCCCCAGCTTCTTCCCCCGCAGCTGGGCGATCAGGTCGCCCCCCGTGACCAGTCCGGCCACCACGATGGTCTCCCCGAAGAAGTCGTTGCGGATGGGGTACACCGTCCCCTCTATTTTACCACATTTTTTCCGCGCCAGCTCTACCAATTCCGTTAAAAACGGGGCGGCGGACACGCCTGTGGCGATGGAGAAGGGGACGGTCCTCTCCATCTCCTCCGCCTCCATCAGGTCCAGGCCCCGGCGGAATTCCTGGCGCAGCAGGCGGAGCATCCCCACCCCGTTGTCCAGCTGGGTGAACTCCTCGTAGTAGTCCTCCTCCGGCAGGGGCCGCCCGGCCAGCAGGTAGAACTCGTCAGAGCACCAGACCAGGGCTGTGCCGTGGGCGTCGCGGTGGGCTGCCGCAAAGGCCTCCACCTGGTCCACCACCGCCCCCGCTTCCTCCCGGGTATAGGGCCGCAGGGGATAGAGGCCCTCCCGGTACTTGGTCACCCCCACCGGCACCACCGACACGCTGTGGACGGCAGGGAACATCTCCGCCAGGTCCCTCAGGGTCCGGTCCAGGGCGGGTCCGTCATTGATCCCGGGGCAGGAGACGATCTGACAGTTCATGGTGATCTGGTGCCGGGCGAAGCGGCGCATGATCTCGATGCTCTCCCCGGCCCGGCGGTTTTTCAGCATCTCCACCCGCAGCGACCGGTCGGTGGTGTGGACGGACACGTTGATGGGGGAGATGCGCAGGTCGATGATGCGCTGCACCTCCCGCTGGGAGAGGTTGGTCAGGGTCAGGTAGTTGCCCATCAGAAAGGACAGCCGGGCGTCGTCATCCTTGAAATAGAGGCTCTCCCGCATCCCCGGCGGCATCTGGTCCACAAAGCAGAAGATGCAGTTGTTGGCACAGGAGCGGGCCCGGTCCATGAGATAGGTCTCGAACTCCAGTCCCAGGTCCTCCCCCTCCTCCTTGCGGACCCGCAGGGTGCGGCTGGCTCCATCCGGGGCCTGGAGGGTAAGCGTCAGACGGGCGTCATAGGAATAGAACTTGTAGTCCAGCACATCCAGGATCTGCTTCCCGTTGATCTCCACCAGGGTCTCTCCCGCCTGGACGCCGGCTTTGGCCGCCGGGCTCCGGGGCTCCACCCGGCGGATCACGGTCTTGCTCACAGCGCTCCCTCCTCCTCTCAAAAAGGCGTTCTTTATATTATATCGTATCCCTGCCCCTCTTTTCAAGGAAAAATCCGTTTTTTCTCGGATCTCGCCGGACATTTTTTGAGGGCGCCGCCGGGTATCCGGCGCCATCGGCCACCGGACACCTTATCTTTTTCTTGATTGTACCATACCCGTCCCCGCCGGGCAACACGTTTCCACTCTATTCTGCTCTCTCGCCGGGTATCCGGGGCACAAAAAGGATACCTCTCCCCCGCCCTTAGTTCCGCCGCTCCGGCAGAACGCCCTCTCCCCGGCCTCCGGGGAAAAGCACCCTTTCCGCCCCGGAGTTTACAGGATGTGAAAATTATGATATGATGTTCTATGATTTTCCCTTTTCTTTCTCAAATCCGCGGCTCCGGCCGCCCTGGAGGCACCTGCGACATGCTGGACGACAAGCTCAAAGCCCTGTGGACCCGGATCTCCCCCCCGCAGAAGGCGGCCTTTTTCGGCTGTTTTCTGTCGGGCTATCTGGTCCACCTCTACGTCTTTACCAACATCATCCCCAACTCCGACGGTCTCAGCCGCATCTTCGACCCCCAGCAGATGACCGTCTCCGGCCGGTGGTTTCTCCACTTCGCCTCCTATTTCAACGGCTTCACCCAGATGCCGGCGGTCATCGGCCTCTTCTCCGTGCTCTTCCTCGCCCTGGCCGCCGCCCTGGCCGTCTCTCTGCTGGGCATCCGCAGCCGTGCCCTCTCCGCCCTGTCCGGGGCGCTGATGGCCGCCTTTCCCGCCGTGGGCTACACCTTTCTCTATCTGTTCACCGCCTCCGCCTACTGCTTCGCCATTTTTTTGGCGGTCCTCTCCGTCTCCCTGGCCAGAAGGGGCCGGTGGCACTGGCTGGCAGGCTGTCTGCTCCTGGCCTGCTCCATGGGCACCTATCAGGCCTATGTGACGGTGGCCATCGGCCTGTCCCTGCTGGTCATTTTCCGGGAGACCCTGGACCCGTCCGCCTCCTTCTCCGCCACCCTGCGCCTGGGGGTGCGGCTGATGCTGTTCCTGGCTGCGGGGGCCGTCCTCTACTACGGCATCCTACTGGTCTTTCTTCAGGTGAAGGACCTGGAGCTGCTGTCCTATCTGGGGATGGATGCCGCCAGCTCCGGCTATCCCTTCTCCCGCCTCCCCGGGCTGCTGCTGGACACCTACAAGCAGGTGGCGGCTTTCTTCTTCCTGCCCGGCTCCGCCAACACCTTCACCTCCGGCTGGATGGCCGTGCTGGATCTGGCCGCGCTGGCGCTGGGCGGGGGCTGCTTCCTGCTGTGCATGGGGCAGGAGGGGCTCTGGCGGGCGCGCTGGCGCCCCCTGGGCGGGCTGGCCATGCTGGCCCTGCTCCCCCTGGGCATCAACTTCGGCCAGATCCTCAGCCCCTGGTCCGCCCCCACCCCCCTGATGAAATACGCCTTTGTGCTGGTCTATCTGGCGGTGGTGCTGCTGGCTGACCGGGCCCTCCCCGCCGCCGGTGCCGGCGCCGCCGTGCTCCGCCGCCGTGCGGCCCCCTGCGCCGCCCTGTGGCTGGTCCTGCTGCTGCTGTTCTCCCTGAACACCAACAACCGGCTCTACACCGCCTCCGCCCAAGCCCACCGCGCCACCCTCAGCTACGCCACCCGGCTGGCCTCCCGCATCGAGAGCTGCCCCGGCTACACCCACGGGATGCCGGTCTATCTCATCGGCTCTTTCCCCACCGACCGGGTCCACAACAGCGTGGAGGGCTTTGCCCAGGTGGACCATTACAGCGTCCCCCTGGACACCGTGGCTCCCCTGAACAAGCACATCTACTACTACCTCCGGGACTGGCTGAACCTCCCTATCGAGGAGCCCGCCGAGGCCGACCTTATGGCCATGGCGGAGCGGCCGGAATTCGCCGCCATGCCCCGCTACCCCGACGACGGCAGCGTCCAGATCATCGACGGCTGCCTGGTCGTGAAGGTGCAGGAGGAATACACCCCAAAATCCGACTTTGAGATCGCCTATGAGAACAGGAGATGAACTGTCCCATGCCCAATTCTGCTCCCACTGACTCCGGACTGCTCTCCGTGGTCCTCCCCGCCTTCAACGAGGAGGAGATGGCTCCCCGGGCAGCTGATGTCATCTCCGCCCTGCTGGAGCAGGCCCAGATCCCCCATGAGCTGATCTTTGTGGACGACGGCTCCCGGGACAGGACCTGGGCGCGCATCCAGGAGAAGAGCCGCGCCCTGCCCCAGGTACGGGGGGTGCGCTTCTCCCGCAACTTCGGCAAGGAGGCTGCCATTTTTGCCGGCCTGGCCCAGGCCCGTGGGGCTTGCTGTGTGGTGCTGGACTGCGACCTCCAGCACCCGCCGGAAAAGATCGTGGACATGTACCGCCTGTGGCAGCAGGGCTACCAGGTCGTGGAAGGCGTCAAGGTGAGCCGCGGAAAGGAGAGCCCCCTGCACACCCTGGCGGTCCGGTGTTTCTACCGGGCCATGAGCGGGAGCACCGGGCTGGACATGTCCCGGGCCTCCGACTTCAAGCTGCTGGACCGGCGGGCGGTGGATGTGCTGCTGGCCATGCGGGAGAAAAACGCCTTCTTCCGGGCCCTGTCCTCCTGGATCGGCTTTTCCACCGCTCAGGTGGAGTTCCAGGTGCGGGAGCGGGAGGCGGGCCGCTCCAAGTGGTCCCTGCGCAGCCTGTTCCGGTATGCCCTCACCAATCTGGCCGCCTTCTCCACCGCCCCCCTCCAACTGGTCACCTTTCTGGGGGTGCTGGTACTGATCGCCTCGGTGGTGCTCAGCGTCCACTCCCTATGGCAGAAGTTCACCGGGCAGGCCCTGGAGGGCTTCACCACCGTCATCATACTGATCCTGTTCATCGGCAGCATCCTCATGATCTGTCTGGGCATCATCGGCTACTATATCGCCAAGATCTATGAGGAGGTGAAAGACAGGCCCCGGTATATCCTGTCCGACACCTGCGGGGAGGCGCGCCATGCTGAAAAAGATCTTTGATCCCACCCTTTTCCGCTTCCTCCTGGTCGGGGTAGTGAACACCCTGGTGGGATATGGTGTCATGTTCGGCCTTTACAACCTGGCCGGCCTCCACCTCTGGGGAGACCCGGGCTACTGGATCTCCTCCGCCGCCAACTATCTGGTGGGCAGCGTGGTCAGCTTCTTTCTCAACAAGCACTTCACCTTCCGCAGCCGGGAGAAGGGCCCCGGCGTGGTGCTCCGCTTCGCGGCCAATATCACAGTATGCTGGCTGCTAGCCTACGGCCTGGCCAAGCCCGCCATGGGAGCCCTGCTGAGCGGCACTGCCCTCAGCCCCCAGCTTCAGGGCAACCTGACCATGCTGGCGGGCTCCGGGCTGTTCGTCCTGCTCAACTACTTCGGACAGCGCTTTTTCGCCTTCCGCTCCAGGACATGACCCCCGGCATCTGGAACAGGCCGATCACATGTGGCGCGAGGTAGAAAACAGAGGGCACCGCCCGGCCTCCATCCGTACTCAGGCGCAGGGACATTGGATGTCCCTGCGCTTTTTGTATTGTTAGGCGCGCCTTTGTCCGGCCGGTCAGGCAAACGGAGGGGAATGAGCATCCTGCCCGCAGATAGCTCCTCCCCAGAGCTCCATCAAAAGCACCAGCTCAGCCGGTGCTTTTCTTTCATTATATATAATAAGGGGAGGATGTGAGCGTGCTCACATCCTCCCCTTATCTCACTTTTCAATTTTGCGCGTTTGTACAATCACTTATTGTTGTCCTTATTCTTTTTGTTCGTAACGCTGCTCAGGATAGCGCCCACGACGCACAGCCCGATCACTACGATCAGGAAAATCTTTTCAGGTCCCATTGGTCATCCTCCTCCCCTGTAAAGATTCTTAACACTTTTTTGTCGGCTATTTTTATTTCTTAACGGTTTCTTGATAAGAATCATAGCAGATTTTTATAAAAAAAGCAACCCTTTTTTACGGACATTTATATATTTTTTTGTGTCCCTCCGCTTCACTTCTCCAAATTATAAAACATTTTCTTTGATTTCACCTAACTTTTATTGATTTTCCCCGAAGTTTTATCCCTTTTTGACTGTTTTATTTTTTGTTATTTTCATTAGTTTTTCTCAAGATATCTTGTCATTTTCTTAACACCTGCGCCGCATTCTTTATCCCAATACGCAGAACGGCCGCCCGGTCCTCTCAGGACCGGGCGGCCGTTCTCTCCCTCCGGCAGAGGCTGTCCCTGCCAGTCTGTCTGTTGTCACAGCTTGACCTTCACCACGCACTTGCGTACAGGCTCAGGTCCGTCCACCGCGATGTTGGGGGCATGAGCATCCCCCGGGAAGAGGACCACAAACTTGTCCCCGCCCAGGGTGATCTCGTCCAGCGGGCCGTGGTAGAACCAGATATCCCGCTCCGGGTGGGCCTCCACCTCTTCCTTCATGTCCTCCAGGGCACCGACCCCCATCTTCTCCCGCCCGGAGATCAGAAACTGGATGTCCACATACTTCTTGTGGGCCTCGGGAGTGTCGTTGGCCGGCTTGGACTCGTAGCTCTGCAACAAATAGAACAGATTTTCTCCGTCCACCTCCACCCGGGCGTCCTCCAGCTTGGAGAAATCGGTATCCCTTAGGAGCTCCAGTCCCTTATAGATACCGGGATGGACACCCTGATACGCCTCCATATGCTTCAAACTGTCGTAGATCATAACTTGTCTTCTCCTTTCGTTGTGGTCCCAGCCCAGCGGGCCCTCAGAGGACTTTGCACCCTTATTATAATCTCCCTCCCTCCCCCTCCGCAAGCGGCAAAAAATCTTCCCTGTCAAAAAAAGCTTCCAGGTGGTTCTCGATCAGAAAACGCCAGTCGCAAAACCCTCCTTTTTCTCCCTTTTTCGCTGGCGTTCCGCCGAAAAAAAATTGCCCTCTTGCCTTTTTTTGAGCAGATTTATATAATAGTATTGCAATAAGGAAGTGTGTTCTCTATTAAAGAACGGAGGTGGGCGTCATGGATGAATGTTCAGAACCAAAAGTGAAGTCGCTGGCAAAGTCCCTGAAGATCCTCTCCTGCTTCACCATCCAGGAGCCGGTCCTGGGGGTAACGGAGCTGGCGGAGCGGATCGGGGTGACCAAGTCCAACATCCACAACATTCTGTCCACCTTCACTTCCATGGGGTATCTGGACCGGCTGCCCGACGGGCGCTACACCCTGGGTCTGAAGATCCTGGAGTACGCCTTCATCATCAACCAGAACCTGGGCTACCCCAACGCGGTGTATGATATCCTGGTGGACACGGCCGGCAAGACCAATGAGATCGTCTACTTCGGCCTGCCTTACGGGACCAACGTCCTCTACCTCTATGTGGCCCACCCGGCCAACCGGATGGGCGTCCTCCCCTACCGGGACATCCTGGGGGAGACCTCCCCCTTCTACTGCACTGGGATTGGCAAAGCCATTCTGGCCCACATGCCCGAGGAGGAGTGGCTCGCCCATATCCCCGCGGAGCGCACCCGCTTTCAGCCCAACACCATCACCGACCTGGACGCCATCGTGGAGGAGCTCCGCCGCACCCGCCGGAGGGGCTACGCCATCGACAACAGCGAGCGGGACCCCAACGTGCGGTGTGTGGGTGTTCCTGTGTACAACTCTGCCGGCAAGCTGGTGGCCGGGGTGAGCACCTCCGGCCCGGCCATTACCATGACGGACGAGAAGCTGATGGAGTGCGCCGGCATCCTGCAAAATGCGGCCCTGCGCATGCGGGAGCGCATCTACCGCTGAATTGGAACAGGGGGTCATACCATGAACTATGAGATCCTGCGCCGGGAGATGATCTGCTCCCGGCTGCCCACCGCCATGTGCCACGCCAGCACGGTACTGCCTCTTCCCGACGGGACTGTGCTCAGTGCCTGGTTCGGCGGTTCCTATGAAGGGGAGGGGGACACCAGTATTTGGACTGCCCGCCGGGCGGACGGCGTTTGGTCCGTCCCGGTCCCCATCGCCCATGTGGAGGAGCCCCACTGGAACCCGGTGCTCCAGCGGCTCCCCGACGGGGCCATCCGCCTATACTACAAGGTGGGGGCGGTGATCGCCCAATGGCGCACCATGGTGTGCGCCTCTCGGGACGGGGGACGGACCTGGGACATCCCCCGGGAGCTGGTCCCCGGTGACCAGAGCGGGGGCCGCGGCCCCGTCCGAAGCAAGGTCATCCAGCTTTCTTCCGGCCGGCTCCTCGCCCCCAACTCCACTGAGCTCGGACCCTGGACCGCCTACGCCGACCGCTCGGACGACAGCGGCCTGACTTGGACCCGCTCCACCCCTGTCTTGATCCAGGGGCTGCGGAGCGATGGTACCCGGACGGTCCAGCAGAGCGACGTGGCGGTGTCGGAGCAGTCCTTCCACGGTCGCGGCGTCATTCAGCCCACCCTGTGGGAGTCCTCCCCTGGCACGGTCCACATGCTGCTCCGCTCCACGGAGGGCAGCATATACCGCAGCGATTCCACGGACGGCGGCGTGTCCTGGTGTCCTCCCTATGACACCGGTCTCCCCAATAACAACAGCGGCATCGACCTGGACCGCCTCCCCAACGGATGGCTGGTGCTGGCCTGTAACCCGGTAGCCGACAACTGGGGGGCGCGCACCCCTATGAGCCTGTTAGTCTCTAGGGACAACGGCGTCTCATGGGACAAACTTCTGGACCTTGACAGCGGAAAGGGCGAGTTCGCCTATCCCGCCGTGGTGGCCTCCGGTCCCCAGCTCCATGTGACCTACACTTGGAAGCGGGAGAATATCGCCTATTGGCAGATCCTTCTGGGGGATGCCGCACTACCTGTGGGAGCGACGATGAAAAAAGGAGTGTAAATGCAATGGCAGTAAATCATTTTCCAGGCGGCGAATGGCCCACGATGCTGACGCCCTTCCGGGACGGCGCGGTGGACTACCCCGCACTAGAAGCACTGGTCGAGTGGTATATCGCCCATGGCGTATCCGGACTGTTCGCCGTGTGCCAGTCCAGTGAAATGTTCTTTCTGTCTCTGGAGGAGCGGGTAGGCATCGCTCGGTTCGTCAATGAGAAGGCGGCTGGCCGGGTCCCGGTCATCGCCTCCGGCCACATCTCGGACTCATTTGAGGATCAGGTCCATGAACTGACCGCCATGACCGGGACAGGGGTAGACGCCGTCATCCTCATCACCAACCGCCTGGCCAAGGAGGAGGAGAGCGATGAGGTCTGGCTGGCCAACCTCCAAGCCCTGCTGGACAAGCTCCCTTCCCAGGTGCCCCTGGGATTCTATGAGTGCCCCTACCCCTATAAGCGGGTGCTCTCCCCCAAGGTGACCCGCTGGTGTGCCGAGAGCGGCCGCTTCTTCTTCCTGAAGGACACCTGCTGCGACATCCAGCAGATCAAGGAGAAGTTGGACATCTGCCGGGACAGCAACCTGAAGCTTTACAACGCCAATACCTCCACCCTGCTGGAGTCCCTGCGGTACGGCGCCACCGGATACAGCGGCGTCATGGCCAATATGCAGTGCGACCTCTACGCCTGGCTCTGCGCCCATCCCCAGGACGAGAAGGCGGAGGAGCTCTCTCAGGAGCTGACCATCTGCTCCCTTATCGAGCGGCAGCTCTACCCCGTCAACGCCAAGTACTACCTGTCCCTGGAGGGGCTGTCCATCACCACCGAATGTCGTTCCAAACGCGCTGAGGACCTGACCACTACCTTCCGCACCGAAGTGGAGATGTTGCGTCAGATCACAAAGCGCATGGCTGACAAATATTTGTGATCCATCCACATTTAAATTTTTAAGGAGGAACTGAAATGAAATTCCAGAAACTTACTGCGCTCTTCCTGAGCACCGCCCTCACCGTGGGGCTTCTGGCCGGCTGCTCCAGCGGCGGCTCCGGCTCCAGCACCACCCAGACCCCCGCTGCCTCCGGCTCCAATGCCGGCTCCAGCGCCGCCCAGTCCGTGGACTACCCCACCAAGGACATCACCGTCATCATCCCCAAAAACCCCGGCGGCGGCACCGACGTGTCTACCCGCGGCCTCATCCAGTACATGAAGAATTACATCGACGGCTCCAACTTCGTTCCCACCAACAAGCCCGACGGCGGCGGTGTTACCGGCATGGTGGAGACCGCCAACGCCAAGGCCGACGGTTACACCCTGGGCGCCGTCACCGTGGAGCTGGCCATGTTCCCCCATCAGGGCAAGTGCACCGTGACCTATGAAGACTTCGCCCCTATCTGCGCCCAGATTGCCGCCCCCGCTGCCCTGATTGTCCCCGCCGACGCTCCCTATGACAGCCTCCAGGAGTTCGTGGATTACTGCAAGGAGAACCCCGGCACCGTTCAGATGGGCAACTCCGGCATGGGCGCCATCTGGCACGTGGCCACCGTTCAGATGGAGAAGGAGTTCGGCATCGAGGTGAAGCATATCCCCTATCCCAACGGCACCGCTGACATCGCCGCCGCCCTCACCGGCGGTCACATCGACGGCACCCTGGCCGACCCCTCCAGCTTTGTCAGCCAGGTCCAGGCCGGCACCTTGAAGATCCTGGCCATCATGGCCGACGAGCGTTCCGTCATGTTCCCCGACGTGCCCACTTTCAAGGAGCTGGGCTATGACATGACCATCCGCTCTTGGGCCTGCATCGTGGCCCCCAAGGACACCCCCGAAGAGATCCTCACTATCCTGCGGGATGCCGCTGAGAAGACCTGCGCCGACCCCGAGTATCAGGAGTACCTGATGAACCAGGGCATCGACCCTGTCTCCATCATCGGCGACGACTGCTATCAGATGATGAAAGAGGACCACGAGATGTTCGGTGAGGTCCTGGCCGAGCTGGACGTGTAAGATATCTTCCGTCTCAAATCAAGATATGGGAGCGGCCCGTGGGCCGCTCCCACATCTGAATCTGCTGAAATAAGGATTGGTGATTTCCATGACAAACATGCGAAAATGGAACTATATCGTCGCTGTCATCATTGCGCTTCTGGGCGGAGCGGTCATCGCAATCAACGCCCAGTACCCCATTGAGTTCGGTGCAGGAGACCCAGGCGCCGGCTTCTGGCCCACCATGCTGGGGGGACTGCTCATCGTGCTGGCCGTGGTGCTGGCCGTCATGACCACGAAGAACAAGGACAAGGAGTCGTCCAAGACCTTCTCCATCTCCCTCCCCGCCAACTTTCTGGTCTATCAGTTCATGGGTCTGACCGTCCTCTTCTGCGTGGTCATGTATTTCCTGGGCCTAATCGTGGCCGCCCTGCTTTTCATCCCTGTGGCCGCCTACATGCTGGGCGCCCGGGGCAAGGGCATGTTCATCCTGGATGTGCTGTTCGTGCTGGCCCTGTATGTAGTCTTTGTGAAGCTGCTGCACACCCCCATCCCCGAGCCCATCTGGCTGCGCTGAAGGAGGTGGATGCTTTATGAATTTTGACGCGATCCTTACCGCATTTATCAATGTATTGACCCCGCTGAACCTGATTGGCCTCATTTTCGGCGTGGCGGTGGGTATCATCATCGGCGCGCTGCCCGGTCTGTCCGTCAACATGGGCATCGCCCTGCTCTTCCCGCTCACCTTCTCCTTCCAGGGCATCGGCGGCATCCTGATGCTGCTGGGCGTCTACTGCGGCGCCATCTACGGTGGCTCCATCTCCGCCATCCTGCTGAAGACCCCCGGGACCCCGGCCTCCGCCGCCACCACCATCGACGGCTACCCCATGGCTGTCAAGTACGGCCAGCCGGGCCGGGCCCTGGGCCTGTCCACCTTCTCCTCCACCTTCGGAGGGATCTTCTCCGCCATCTGCCTGATGATCTTCTCCCCCCTGCTGGCCTCTGTGGCGCTGCAGTTCTCCAAGCCGGAGTACTTCGCCCTGGCCATCTTTGGCATCTCCATTATCACCTCCGTCTCCTCCGGCTCCGTCCTCAAGGGCCTGATGGGCGGCGTGATCGGACTTATCATCTCCACTATCGGCATCGACGCGATGAGCGGCCAGATGCGCATGACCTTCGGCACCACCTACCTGCTGGGCGGTCTCTCCTTTGTCCCCGTGCTGATCGGCCTGTTCGCTTTCTCCCAGGTGCTGGCCTCCATCGAGGACTCCTACAACGAGACCTATGTCAAGCATGATGTGAAGCTGAAGCGGGTCTTTCCCACCATGGCAGACCTGAAGGAGTGCGCAGTCACCATCCTCCGCTCTTCCATCATCGGCACCGTAATCGGCGCAGTGCCCGGCACCGGCGGGGACATCTCCTCCTTCATCTCCTATAACGAGGCCAAGCGCTGGTCCAAGCACAAGGAGAAGTTCGGCGACGGCGCTCCCGAGGGCATCTGCGCCCCTGAGGCAGGCAACAACGCCGTGTCCGGCGGCGCCATGATCCCCATGCTCACCCTGGGTATCCCCGGCGACGGTGCCACTGCCATCATGCTGGGCGCCCTCATGGTCCAGGGCATGCAGCCCGGTCCCCTGCTGTTCCAGAACCAGGCTCCCCAGGTGTACACCATCTTTCTGGGCCTGCTGGCCGCCAACTTCTTCATGGGGCTGTTCGGTTTCTCCGCCATTCGCCTGTTTGTCAAGGTCATCAACATCCCCAAAAAGTACCTGATGCCTATCATCTTCACCATGACCTTTGTGGGTGCCTTTGCCTACAACAACTCCATTACCGACGTGTTCGTCATGGTGGGCTTCGGCTTCCTGGGCTATTTTCTGAACAAGATGGAGTTCTCCATGTCCGCCATCGTGATTGGCATCATCCTAGGCTCTATGGCGGAGAGCAACTTCCGTGGCGCGTTGATGATGTCAGATGGCAGCTTGATGATTTTCCTAACCCACCCCATCTGCGCCGTGTTCCTGTTGATCGCCCTTATCTCCCTCCTCTCCCCCTTGCTCGCTCCCATAGTCAAAAAGCTGAAGGGGGCCGGTGCCCCCAAGCCCTGAGGTCTCCGACAGAATTTCCCGGATCTCCTTGCAATTTTTCGGAAATTGTTATACAATCCTCACTGAGCAAGATCAATACCAGAGGAGGAGCTCTGACATGCTGAAAAAGCCAAATATTCTGGTGGTGGGCAGCTTTATGATGGATCTGATCGCCTCCACCAAGCGCGCCCCCAATTCCGGCGAGACCGTCATCGGCCTGAAGTTCCAGACCGCGCCGGGGGGGAAGGGCGCCAATCAGGCGGTCCAGTGTGCCCGCCTGGGCGCCCACGTGACCATGGTGGGCCAGGTGGGGGACGATGCGTTCGGTAAGATCATGACGGATACCGCTGCCGCTGCCGGTGTGGACGTGTCCCATGTGTCAGTGGACCCCCAGGAGTCCTCCGGCGTAGGCCACATCACCCTGGAGGTGACGGAACACGGCGCCCAGAACCGCATCACTGTCTGTCCCGGCGCCAACTTCACCATCACGGTGGATGACGTGGCCTGGCTCCGGGAGGAGATCGGCCGCTTTGACCTGGTGATGATGCAGTTCGAGCTGCCTATGGAGGTCATCGAGGCGGTGGCCCAGTGGGCCCACGACGCCGGGGTCCCCGTGATGATCAACCCCGCCCCAGCCGCCCCCATGTCCGACCGGCTGCTCGCCTGCGCCACCTACCTCTCCCCCAACGAGCACGAGGCCGCCATCCTGGCCGGCCACTCCATCGACGTCTCCAGCGGCATCAACATGGAGGACGTGGCCGTGGTCTCCCAGGCCTTCCAGGCCCGGGGGGTGGAGAACCTCATCATCACCATGGGGGAAAACGGCTCCATCGCGGCGGGGAAAAACGGCATCCATCACACCCACTGCGTGAAGATGGAGCATGTGGCCGACCCCACGGCCGCCGGCGACTCCTTTGTGGCCGCCTTCTGCACCGGCCTCACCGCCGGTCTGCCCCAGGGCGAGGCCCTGGCTTTTGCCAGCCACACCGCCGCCATCACTGTGTCCCGTATGGGCGCCATGCCCAGCCTGCCCACGGTGGAGGAGGTCCAGCAGCTCCTTGTGGAGCGGGACTACCAGGGCTTTGACCCGGCGGAGCTGGACGCTTTGAAGCAGTGATCTGTCCTTGACTGTCCCCGTCCCCGCGGGGGCAGTCAAATCCTATCCATAAGGAGAGTCGTTATGCTGAAACCTGAGAGCAAACAGGCGGTATCCAATTTCTTTGCCGCCGCAGAGACCGAATTCAATGCCTTTTTGAAGGCACGCAGTCCCGAGGAGTACGAGGCCGCCGCCCAGCTGATCCTGGATTCCCAGGCCAAGGGCGGCCGTCTCCACGTCACCGGCATCGGCAAGTGCAGCCATGTGTCCACCTACGCCGCCTCCCTGTTCTCCTCCACCGGCAACCCCGCCTACTACCTCCACGGCACCGAGGCCGTCCACGGCTCCTGCGGGCAGCTGGCGGCCGGGGACGTGGTCATCGCCATCTCCAATTCCGGTGAGACCGCCGAGCTGAAGGCCACCGTGCTGGCTGTCCAGAACAACGGCTGCAAGGTCATCGGCGTCTCCGGCAACCCGAACAGCTGGCTTGCCAAGCACACCGACGCCTTCCTCTTCGCCGGCGTCAAGGCGGAGGGCGGCCCCCTGAACCGGGCCCCCCGCAACTCCGTGCTGGCGGAGCTGCTCACCCTTCAGGCCCTCTCTGTGGCGCTCCAGGTGGAGAAGGACTGGGACCCCGTCAAATACGTCCGCTGCCACCCCGGCGGAAAGCTGGGCGAGCTGCGGGAGAACGAAAAGTAAACATTCCGGGGCGGGCCCCGTCCCCTCCGGAGAAAAAGTGAGGTCATTCAAATGCTGAAAGGAAAGCTCATCCACCCCGACATCATGGCCGCCCTGGCCCTGTGCGGCCACGGGGACAAGGTCCTCATCGCAGACGGCAACTACCCCCTGGACTCCAAGACCGGCCAGGCAGAGACCGTGTACCTGGGGCTGACCCCCGGCCTGCCTACTGTTACCGACGTTCTGGCCGCCATCCAGAGCACGGTGAATATCGAGAAGGCGGAGGTCATGGACCCCGCCGACGGCACCACTCCGGAGATCTTCGGGGAGTTCCAGACCATGCTGGACGGCATGGAGCTGAACAAGCTGGGACGCTATGAGTTCTATGACGCCTGCTGTCAGCCCGGCGTCCGGCTGGCCATCTCCACCGGGGAACAGCGTATCTTTTCCAACCTGCTGATCACCATCGGCGTGGCCTGATTCGGCCTGTCTCACTCGTTTTTAGGGAGCCTTTCTCCGCATGGATGCGGAGAAAGGCTCCTTTGTTCCCGTGGCATTTTTCTCATTTCTGTGCTATAATGCCTGTGACAGCCTGAAAGAGGAGGCGCGTATCACAGCCATTGAGAACGGCGAGAGGATCACGCGGGGACTGGAGGATGGCCCCCGCCGCGTTCTCAACTGGCTGGAGCTGGACCCATGGCCCGACGAGATCAGATCTCTGCCCCTCTTCCAAAACGAGGCCGCCGGCTTCTCCGTGGAGGATCAGCACTCCTTCGAGCTCAAGCGCCCAGCCGGGTCCGGCCCGGAGGGGGGAAACGGACTTTGAGGGGACGGTCACCGACCTCCAGACAGGCGCTGCGCGCTGTGCCGGGGTGAGCCTGCCGCAAAAGGAGAGATCGAAATTATGATCCGTGACATCTGCAAAGACGAGACCTTTCTGGCCCAGAAGGCCGAGCTGGCTACGCCGGAGGACCTGCCCGCGGCAGCGGACCTGCTGGAGACGCTGACCCACCACAGCGCGGGCTGCGTGGGCATGGCGGCCAATATGATCGGCGTGAACAAGCGCATCATCGCCTTTGACAACGAGGGCAGCTATCTGGTCATGCTCAACCCGGAGATCGTCAAAAGGTCCGGCCCCTATGAGGCGGAGGAGGGCTGCCTGTCCCTCTCCGGCACCCGGAGGGCCCGGCGGTGGCGGTCCATCAAGGTCCGCTGGCAGAACGAGCGTTTCCAGGAGCGGTGTAAGACCTTCACCGGCTGGACCGCCCAGATCATCCAGCACGAGCTGGACCACTGCGAGGGCATCCTCATTTAAAAGGAGCGTCATGTCATGAGAACCGCCGTCTGTTACTATTCCCGCCACCACGGCAACACCCGGAAGGTGCTGGAGGCCATGGCCCGGGAGGGGGAGATCGACCTGATCGACGCCACCGTCCGCCAGACCGTCCGGCTGGAGGACTACGACTGCGTCGGCTTCGCCTCCGGCGTCTACTTTGGGAAGTTCCACACCAGCGTCTTACACGCCGCCCGGCAGTATCTGCCCCATGGCAAGCCTGTGTTCTTCGTCTGCACCTACGGGGGCGGCATGGGACAGAGCACCCGGGAGCTGAAGGAGCTGGCCGGGGAGCGGGGCTGCGCCGTGCTGGGGACCTTCGGCTGCAAGGGCTACGACACCTTCGGCCCCTTCAAGCTGGTGGGCGGCCTGGCCAAGGGCCGGCCGGATGAGGGGGACCTGGACCGCGCCCGCGGCTTTTTCCGGGACATCCTGACCCGCCTGTGAGAGAGGAGGCGGCGTGATGGAACTGGGACTGACCTTTCCCCTCCAACGGTTCCTGAGGATAAAAACGCCGGCCTGGGGCACAGAGCCGGACCGGCGCTTCTGCTGGGACCTGCATGTCATCCGCCTGCGGGGCCGCGGGTGCCTGCTGGCCGTCCACTGCCACAGCCGCTACGCCTTTGTCCGCTGGGATGTGCCCCCTCTCCAGCGGGAGGACATCCCCGGCCTCTTCCGCGCAGGCCTGGCCGACAGCCTCACCGCCGCCGGCCTCTCCCCGTCCCGGGTGGAGGGCTATCTGGAAAAGGCCGGGCCCGCCTGCCTCACCCGCACTCATGGCCGCCGGGAGGTGGCCTTCCTCAACCGGGCGTGGGAGGACGTGCTGGCGCTGGACCTGTGCCTGGACACGGAACGCCAGGCCCAGCCCCTGCTGGACCGCGCCGTCAACACCTGCTCCAGCCGGTGCGCAGGCTTTGAGGGACTGGGGACAGGGCTGGAGCGGATATCCGCATCGCTGTTATGAGCGGGACGCAGGGCATCCCCCCTAGTTTTCTCCTCTGCTTCGCGAGCTCTGCAAAGACTGTTGTGAAGACGGCAGGCCACAGAGGTAACTGTTGAGCGCGCCGCCTTGCACTGCCCGCCATTTTTTCATGCAAAAAAGAAATGGAAAGAGAGAAAAGCTATGAAGGAAGTTCTGCAAAAAAAGACGCTGTTTGTCGTCATTCCGCTGCTCATCGCACTGCTGTCCGTGTTCGTCCTTTCCGGTCCCGCCTCGTCCCCGGATCTTCACGGCCCTACCCTGGCAGCCTTGGAGGAGAAGCAGACCACCGTGCTGGAATTGTCCGCCGCCTCCGCCGCCGCTTCTGCGGCGATCACGCTGATCCCCGGTGACGTCGCCACCCCGATCGCCGACAAGCTGGCCGATCTGAGCTCCCATTTTCTGCTGGTGCTGTGTGCCGTGTTCCTGGAAAAATATCTGCTGACCATCACCGGAACGGTGACCTTTTCCTTCCTGATCCCCGTGTCCTGCCTGCTGTATGTGCTGTATGTCCTCTTTGACTGGAAAAGCCTCCGTCTGCTGGCGGCAAGGCTGACCGCGTTTGGACTGCTGATCTTTTTGGTCATCCCAGCCAGCGTCTATGTCTCTGATCTGATCGAGGACTCCTACCAGGCATCCATCGAGGCCACCATTGAAACAGCCAGAGATGCCGCCGCAGAGCTGGAGAGCGAATCAGAGACGGCGGGCGAGGGAGAAAAAGGCTTCTTTTCCGGGCTGATCTCCACCGTGACAGACGGGGTCTCCGGGATCACGGACAAAGTGGGCGAGATGGTCAACCGCTTTATGGAGGCGCTGGCCGTGATGCTGGTGACCTGCTGCGCCATCCCGGTCCTGGTCCTGCTGTCCTTCCTCTGGTTTGCCAAGATCCTGCTGTCCGTGGAGCTGCCGGTCAGTTACAGCGGCATCCACCACGGGCTGAAGGATCGGCTTTTCCGAAAAAAACGGGGAGAGCCCCAGTAAAGGCCTCCCGCAGGTCGGGTGTGCGGAGATACTTCGCACGAGCCCCCGCCAGCAAGGAAACTGATCCGATCATAACAGATGGGAAGTGGCTCTCTTATGCAGATCACAGCTGTTTTTCACCGGAAGGGGCTGCGGCTGGCCACGGGTGTCCTGCTGGCGATGCTTCTTCTGGCGGCCGGATTTTTCTGGTATGTATCCGACTACTACCGGGCAGAGGATGCGGCCCTGGATGTATTGGCCAGCGGCGAGAACATTGAGGTCCGGGGCAGCCTGACCATCCTCTCCCCGTCCTATCCCACGGACACTGCCATCATCTTTTACCCCGGGGCCAAGGTGGAGGGGGCTGCCTACCTGCCTCTGCTGGACCAGCTGCGGAGGACCGGCCTCACCTGTATTCTGGTGGAGATGCCCTTCCGCATGGCCATCTTTGATGTCAACGCCGCCGAAGACGTGATGGCCCAATTTCCGGAGATCCGGCACTGGTATCTGGCCGGACACTCCATGGGCGGAGCCATGGCCTCCCAATTCGCCGCCGGGCACCGGGACCAGGTGGACGGCCTCATCCTGCTGGGGGCCTATCTCTACGGCGAATACCCGTCCGCAGACACCCTCACCGTCTACGGCTCCCTGAATCAGAGCGTGGAGGACAAGATCGACTATACGGAACATGTGGTGGAGATCGACGGCGGCAACCATGCCCAGTTCGGCAGCTACGGCCTCCAGCGGGGCGACCCGCCGGCGGAGATCACGCCTCAGGAACAGCAGGCCCGGACTGTGGAGGCCATCTCCGACTTCCTCGCCTAGCGGCAGGAGAGATAGGCGCTCCCCCCATCCTTTCCCACAGGCACTTCAGGCCCTGTGCCGCTCTCCGGGGCACAAAAGCAAATTGACAGGAGTATCGCTATGCAGACTTCAACAGATCTGAGAAACCTATTGGCCCGCATCGACCGCAAGGGCTATCCGGCCTATAAGGACACCCGGGGCGCCTATCAGTTCCCCGCCTACGTGCTGTCCATCGACCACGTACAGGGGGACCCCTTTGCCGCTCCCTCCAAATTGAGCATCCATGTGAACGGAAAGCAGGCCGGATTCCCCAGGCAGCTCTATCAGACCCCCTGCCGGCGCATCGCCCTTCAGGATGCGCTCACCCGCCAGTTTGGCCGGCGGGCGGCCCAGGCTTCCCTTCAGGCTAAGGGCTCGGGACACAGCGGCCTCATCTCTATCAGCCGGTGCGGCCAGGAGGTGCTGGAGCGGACCGCCTGCGCCCTGGACCCGGAGCACGGCGATCTGCTGCTGCGGCTGGAGGTGGGCTTCCCCGCCAACGGTCGCACCATCAACGCCCGGGAGCTGGAAAAGATCCTCTTCGACCTGCTGCCCCGGTGCGTGGAGGAGTCCCTGCTCTACCGCAATCTGGACGGAAAGCGCCTCCAGGAAGCGGCTGACCTGGCAGAGGACCAGCAGGATATCCGCCGGCAGCTGCCCGCCCTGGGCCTGTGCGCCTTTGTGGCCGACGGCAGCATCCTGCCCCGGACCTCCGGCGTCTCCTCCCTGCCCATGAAGCAGGCCGTCCCCTTCCGCTCCCCCAGAGAGCTCTCGGTCACCCTGGAGCTGCCCCACCGGGGGACCATCACCGGCATGGGCATCCCCAAGGGGATCACTCTGATCGTGGGCGGCGGCTACCACGGGAAGTCTACCCTGCTCAAGGCCCTGGAGCTGGGGGTGTACGACCACATCGCCGGGGATGGGCGGGAGTATGTCATCACCGACCGCACAGCGGTCAAGATCCGTGCCGAGGACGGGAGGAGCATCCGGAACACCGACATCTCCATGCTTATCAACAACCTGCCCAATGGAAAGGACACTGTCCATTTCACCACCGAGGACGCCAGCGGCAGCACCTCCCAGGCCGCCGGCGTGGTGGAGGCCATGGAGGCGGGGACCTCCCTGCTCCTCATGGATGAGGACACCAGCGCCACCAACTTCATGATCCGGGATGAGCTGATGCAGCGGGTCATCCACCGGGACATGGAGCCTATCACCCCCTTCCTCGACCGCATCCGGGAGCTCTATGGTATCCACGGCATCTCCACTGTCATCGTGGCAGGCAGCTCCGGCGCCTTCTTCCACGCCGCCGACCGCATCATCCAGATGGACCGGTATGTCCCCCGGGACATCACCGCCTCCGCCAAGGAGGAGGCCCGGGCCTTCCCCGCCGGGAGCGCCGTCATGGAGCCTGCTCCCGCCCCCGGTCTCTGCCGCTGTCCCAGACCCTCCCCCCAGTTCCGGGGAGACCGGATCAAGCTCAAAGCCCTGGGCCGGGACGGCATATCCATCGATCGGGAGACCATCGATCTGAGGTATGTGGAGCAGCTGGCTGACGGCGAGCAGTCTGCTGCCCTGGGCTGGTGCATGGTCTACGCCCAGCGGCGCCTGATGGACGGCAGGCGCACTCTGCGCCAGATCGTGGACGAGCTGGACCGGCTGATGGAAGAACAGGGCCTGCCCGCCCTGTGCGGCTCCCCCTCCGGCGTCCCCTTTCTGGCCCGCCCCCGCCGTCAGGAGATCTTCGCCTGTTTTGACCGCTGCCGCTTCCTGGACCTGCTGTGACCGGCTGGTCCCCGCAGGCCCCACGCCCCCATCCAGATGGGGGGCATTGGCCCCACCACACAGAGGCGTCCCTCTCCGGCCGGTCCGGAGGGGGACGCCTTTTCTATGGGCGGCGGTGTCAACGTGGGACAGCGGCGCATAGATTGTTTTGGGGCCTCGCCCCGAAGGAGGTAATACGAATGGGTATTACAAATTCTAATAAAGTGATCAATGCGGATAGGATCGACTGTGACGGCTCCCTGAAAGTCACGCTGGCCCTCACTGCCGCTCCTGATATTATTTCCACCCCCACTGACATTGCGCTGGTACTGGACCGCTCCGGCAGTATGACCGGGACCCCGCTGACCAACATGAAGACCGGCGCGAAGACCTTCATCGACATCATCTCCCAGTCCACCGGCGGCCAGTCCTCCGGTGAGATCGGCTCCGGCAGCCACATCGGCATCGTCAGCTTTGCCGACACGGCCCAGCAGAACACCCAGCTGATCACCTCGGTATCCACCTTGAAGAACGCTGTAGACTCCCTTTCAGCTGGCGGGAGCACCAACCATGCCGATGCCTTCTCCAAGGCCATCGCCCTCTTTGACCCCAGCTCCAGCAATGACAAGGTCATCGTCATGTTCACCGACGGAAAGACCACCGCCGGTGCGCCCCCGGCCCCCGTCGCAGCCGCCGCCCGGGCCCAGGGCATCGTCATCTACTGCATCGGCCTGCTGGGCTCTGACGGGGTGGATGTCAATGCTCTCAACGACTGGGCCACCGACCCCGACGCCAGCCACGTAGCGGTCACCCCCGACGCCGCCGAACTGGAGGAGCTCTTCGCGGAGCTGGCGGCCAATATCTCCAAGACTGGTGCCACCAACATCGTCATCAACGAGACCGTGACCGCTGATTTCGTCATCACCAGCATCCTGACGCCCTCCGCCGGCAGCGCCACCATGCTCAATGCCACCTCCCTGCGCTGGACCATCCCCCAGCTGGGCGTCTCCTCCCCGGAGAGTGCTGCGCTGGAGTTCTTCATCCGCCACGTGGGCCAGAATCCCGGCACCAAGCTGGTCAATGAGTCTATCACCTACTCCGACACCGAGGGGAACGTGGTGGACTTTCCTGAGCCCACCGTGTCTGTGGAGTGCGACGTGGTGGTCAATCCTGAGGAGTGCCCCGTGCCGGCGGACCTGACCATCGAAGGCTGCTCGGACTCCGTGGTGGTGGACATGGGCAATGTCTATCTGGAGTCCCTGGGCCGCATCATCCAGATGGATGTGACCATCAAGAATGTATGCCCTGGCAAGCGGGTGGCCTTGGCTGCCATTCTCACTGAGGTGGATGAAAATGGAATGGAGTATCAGCGCGGGAGCAAGGCCATGACCATCCCGGCCCATAACTTCCCCACCTGCCGCGATGTGCTGGTCAAATGCATCAAGTTCGTGCTTCCGGAAGATCTTGATATCTCTGGCGGCTCCACCCAGGTCATGTGCAACCCCCGCAGCTTCAAGGCCCGGTTCATCGCCCACAACATCGACAGCGACTTCCGCTGCTGTGAGTCTGTCCTGACCCTGTAAACTGCCCCTTTCCCCACAAACCACCGCCTTCCGCGGTGGTACATACCTCCCCGGGCCGTTTCTTCTCCTTCTGGCGGGGCGGCTTGCCGCTTTCCTGGTTTTCGGACAAGCGCCCCAAGAAATATGGTCCTTCTGGCCTGTTCCGGCTTTGGGGAGCATGATACTTGTATGGTCCCGGCGGCCCCGCCCGCTCCGTCCTGTAAGCGCAGCAGTGCGGTCAGCGCCTTCCCGGCGCTGGCCGCACTGATTTGGTCCCTGCCAGTCCCCTATTGAAAATACTTCTCCCGGATCTGCTGGATGGGCATCTCCCGCCCGGTCCACAGGCGGAAGGACGCCGCCCCCTGGTGGAGCAGCATATACATCCCGTTGAAGGTCTTCAGTCCCGCCTCTCGGGCCATCCTCAGCAGCTGTGTCTCCCGGGGCTGGTAGATCACGTCCGACACGGTCAGCCCGGCGCGGAGCCAGGAGGCGTCGGGGATCAGGCAGCCCGGCATCCGCTCCATACCCACCGGCGTGGTGTTCACCAGAAGGTCCGCCTGCCCCAGGCAGGTCCGCAGCGCCTCCCGGTCGTCCAGATCGTGGAGGACCACCCGGCACTGGGAGGCCCGCTCCAGCTCGGCCGCCACCCGCTCCGCCCGGGGCCAGAAGGCGTCCCTGGGGTTGAACACATCAATGGCCGCCATTCCGTCCAGAGCGGCCTGGACCAGGACGGCGGTGCCGGCACCGCCGGCACCCAGCTGGACCATCCGCTTCCCCTCCGGCTGAAAGCCCGCCTCCCGGGCGCTCCTCATATAGCCCTCCCCATCGGTGGTGTGGCCCACCAGGCTTCCGCCCTCGTTGACCACGGTGTTGACCGCCCCGCAGATGCGGGCGGCCGGAGAGAGACGCTCGCACAGGGCCGCCGCCGCAGTCTTGTGGGGCATGGTCACGTTGAAGCCACGCACCCCCAGAGCCTTCAGCCCCTCCACCGCCTCGGCCAGGCGGTCCGGCGCCACGTCAAAGGCCAGGTAGGTATAGTCCAGATCCAGCAGAGCGCAGGCCTCGTTGTGCATCGCGGGGGAGATGCTGTGGGCCACCGGGCTGCCCAGCAGGCACAGCAGTCCCGTGCGGCCGGTGACTTGACGGCTCATTTATCCCCCTCCCCCTCAGCTCCGGGGGGCCAGGGCCCGGTGGAGGATATCCATGGCGGCGTTCAGCTCCTCCACGGGGATCTGCCCGGGGGCGGAGACCTGGCCCACCGCGCCGAAGGTCATGGCCGAGCCGAAGTACTCCCCGCACAGGCGGCTGACCACCCCGGCCCCCATGGACATGGTGATGATGGGCCGGTCGGCGTACTTCCCGCTCATCTCCTGGGTGGCGTCCAGCAGGGCAATGACATCTCCCGGGCACCGGGGCATCACCGCGATCTTCGGAATGTCCGCCCCCAGCTCCTGCATCTTCCGCAGGCGAAAGAGCAGGTCAGCCTTGTCCGGCGTGCCGCCGAAGTCGTGGTTGGAGCCCACCACCGCTTTCCCCGCGGCGTGGATGGCCTGAATGTTCCGGCGGACCACCTCGTCCCCGGAGAAGACCTCCACATCCACGGCGTCCGCGTCTCCCGACTGGGCCACCGCGGTGTTCAGCGCCGTATAGGCCTCCATGTCGATCTCCTTCTCGCCCCCCTCCTTCCTGGTGCGGAAGGTGAACAGGATGGGGGTCTCCCCCAGGATCTCCCGCAGCCCCTTCAGTGTGCTCAGCACCTTAGGCAGCTGGAAGACATCCTCATAGAAGTCCACCCGCCACTCCACCACGTCCAGGGCGTGGGCACGGAACTCCCGGGCCTTCTCCAGGATGCCCTGGGCCGTAGCGGCCACGATGGGGACGATCACCTTGGGCTTTCCGCAGCCCACCTCGACATTGCGCAGCATCACTGTTTTCATCAAAACTTTCTCCTTTGCCAAATATCAAAATACGGGGGGCCGCCGCAGGTATCCCTGCGGCAGCCCCAGATCCAATTTTTCAAAAGCCCAGCTGCTTTGAGATGCTCCTGCCGTCCAGGGCATTGGGCGCTGTCCCCAGGTGCACGCTCTCAGCCGCAGCCAGACCTGCCGCCTCTCCCAGGCGCATACAGGTTATCATGACACGGATGCAGGCATGGGCCGCATAATCAGTGGAAATACACCGCCCCGCCAGCAGGAGGTTGGAGATCTCGTTGGTGACCAGACAGTGGTAAGGGATATAGAACACGCCCGTCTTGGGCTTGACGATGGTGCTGGAGACACCGTCGGTGTCATGGATATCCACAGGGTAGGAGCTTCTGACTACAGGGTCTGCAAAGAGCTTCCCCTCTACCACGTCCTCACCCGTGAGGACATATTTCCCCTGGATCCTTCGGGAGTCCCGCAGGCCGGTGAAATCTCCTGTAGAGATGAGGTAGGCCTTCTCAAATCCCGGCACGTTTTCAATAAAGAAGCGGCTGATCCTCCTTACCTGACGCCGGGCCTCCATCTCCGCCCGGCTCCACTGAGCCGCATCCAGAGGATCGATCCGAATTCGGCTCATATTGGAGTAGATCGTTCCGGATGGGAGGGGGCGTGCCAACAGGTTATTGACATAAAGGCACCCTTCTTCGATCCCCTTCTGTGCCAGACGCTCCCGCTCCGGCTGGCTGACCTGCTCATACCGCGCTATGTCCACACCGGCCATTTTGTACATCAAGGTCCCGGGCTGAAGGACTCCTTTTTCGTCCCCTATCTCCCAGCGGCAGCCGGCACTGACCGCCACGCTCCCATGGAAGGAGGCGTCAATGACCGCTTTGCCGCTCACAGTTTGGACCCCCTGCTCGTTGTGGATGGTCAGTGCGGTGATGACGCCGTCCTCTACCTGCGCGCCGATGACCCGGGTATGAAGGAGCAGCTCCACGCCCGCCTGGTCCACCAGATCGAAGATCAGATCTTTGAGTATCTCGGACTCATAGGGGATGACTGGGATATCCAGGTCTCTGCGTCCGCATAGATAGATCGTCTCGATGCCGGGGGTCCCGCCCGCAGCGGCGAGGCCGTCCATCACGTCCTTGATGATGCCCTGCTGAGGCCTGTCCGGCTCACCATCGGCAAAACCCATGAACATGCTCACCTGCGCTCCGGTGGCGGTCCCGCCCAAATACGCCTTTTCCTCGATGAGCAGCGTCTTTGCACCCCCTCTGGCGGCCGTCACAGCGGCTGCAAAACCGGCGGTACCGCCGCCGACCACAATAACATCAAACTGTCGTTCCATAAGCAGCTCTCCTTTCCCTCTGTCACATGATGGCCGCGGCGATCGGGTAGCCCACCACCGCAAAGATCACGGCCGCTGTGACGGACCACAAGAGCCCATATTTGAGCATCGTATCCGTATTCAGCCATCCGGACCCGGCCGCAATGGCGGCGTGGGCCGTGGAGGGCGGAGTCGCGCAGGCCACGCAGGCACAGGCGCCGATCACGCAGGTCAACGCGGCAGGATCGACCCCGGAAATAGCTCCGCCATACACCAGCGGCAGCGAGATGCTGTACATCAGAGTGACGGTGACCGTGTTGGAGGCAAAGTTGGTGATCATGACCGTGGCCAGGGCGATAAACAGCACGAAGATAATGGGGGACATACTGCCGATGATGGGGGAGAGCGCTCCGCTGACCACAGCGGTGATGCCCGCTTCTTCATGGGTCAGGGCGCTGCCCAGCACGCTGGTGGCCGCCACCATGAACACAGCACCCCAGGGCACCCCCTTGGCCACGGCCTCATTGAAGTTCATCAGAGGCTTCCCCTCCACATGGAGGACGCACAGCAGGCACGCTCCGATCATGGCCGGGGTGGGCGTCCCCAGCGAGGAGATGGCGGAGGCCACCTCGGGCAGGACAGGCGCAATGATCCCGGGCAGCAGCCACATGGCCACCACCAGCACGAAGACGAGCAGCGTATATTTCTCCTGGCGGCTCATCGGAGTGGTCTCAGACTTCAGCACAGAGCTGTCCAGACTGCTCAGGCGCTCCGTCCCTGGACGACAGACGAATTTGGTCAGCACCATGGACGCCGCGAAAGTGACCAGGCATGCCGCTACGCCGAAGATGGTATAGGAGACGAAATTCACCGGGACCCCGGCGTCGTTCTCATACAGGGAGAGTGCCATCGTGGTGACCGTGTGGGCGATCGGGGTGGCAGCAGTGGACAGGGAGGCAAAAAACAGGATGCCCAGCACGACGATCTGAGGGAAACGGTCGCCCTTCTCGTACTTCAATTCCTTGAAGATCTGCTCTGCAATGGGCAGGCAGACGATAAAGGCCGGGATGGGAGACATAAAGGAACCGATGACCAGGGGAGCCAGAAACAGCAGCCCCAAAAACAGCCAGGGGTTCTTCTGCGCCCAGGGCCGGGTGACGAACCAGACCGCGCAGCGCTTGAGGAAGCCGGTCTGGCCCAGGGTATAGGTCACCATGGAGCTGAAAAGCACAAAGGAAGTGATCCAGCCCCCCATAGAGCCCGACAGGCCGCTGGAATACGTGTACAGCGGGGACAGGATCAGCGCGATGATGCACAGGATACTGGGCCAGGTGACCGAAACGAACATCCACAGCAGGATCGTGCCGATGAAAATACCGGCCACCTGCATCCCCAGAGGGGTCAGCCCAAAGACGGGGGGCAGAAACTGACATCCAAACATAAGCAGGACGCCGATGATAGTCGCGATCGTTTTTTTCGTACTCATGATCTTCTCACATTCCTCCTGATCTGATTTTCAAGCCGGCTCGTTCTCTGTGTCAAATTATAGAGCAAACCATCTCAGGAGCAATTCTTCTTCCCTCTCTATTTATTCTCAAAAGGAATAAATAGAATCTTTTATTCCTTTTTTGTGCATTTTCCCCTCTCTTTCTCCTGGTATTTTCCACTCTGCCCCCAAAACATTCGGTCCATTCTCATTGTAACGGGGCAGGCGTCATGCTATAATGAAAAGGATCATTCTGAGAGGGGGTGCTCTGTTGGAGCTGGACCAGGTCCGCCACGTGCTGGCGGTGGTAAAATACCGCACATTTCTGGAGGCATCCTTTCAGCTCAACCGCTCTCAGTCCTCCCTGTCCAAAAGCATCCGCCGGCTGGAGGAGGAGCTGGGGATCTCCATCTTTGAGCGCACCACCCGCCGCGTGGAGCTGACCCCGGCAGGCCGTGACTTCGTCGCTTACGCCGAACAGATGATGGTCTGTTATGAAGGGATGCTCCACGCCATGGAACAGCACCGCAGCAACGGCAAGCGCTCCCTCCGGGTGGGCAGCATCTATTTCGGCCTGCACAACCGCCTGGCCCCTCTGGTGGCCAATTTTTCCAAGCTCCACCCCAGCATGGAGATCGAGATCCGGGAATCCACCACCACGCCGCTCCTTCAGGATCTCCATAAAGGGGAGCTGGATGTGGTCTTTGTCTCCAGCATGTACCCGGAAGGAGCTGAGCGGGCCAATTTCTCTCAGTATCCAGAATACCGCTCCCATTCCTGCTTCCGGGAGTCCTATCAGATCGTGGTCAGCCGGGACCACCCCTTTGCAGGCCGGAGCCAGCTCACATATGAGGACCTGGCTGACCAGCCCTTTATCATGACGGACCGGACCATGGACGTCTATCACAGGGCCGTTCAGAAAGCCTTTTACGCCCACAGGGTCCCCCTGCATATCGCCATGTACTGCACCACTGTCCGCTCTGTTCTGCATATGGTCTCCCAGAACATGGGGATCGCCATGCTCTCTCCCCTGGTCATCGAGGAGTCGGACGACCTGTGCATCATCCCCCTGAAGGATGCCCTGCTGCGGGACACTCAGATGGTGATCCTCAACCAGAAAGAGATCCCGCCCCACGTGAGATCCTTTTATCATTATGTCAAGACTCAAAATCTGGCGTAGCCTTTTTTCGATATCCTGAAAGGCCCCGCGGGGTCTGCCGTTGAGCGGACCTCACGGGGCTTTTCATTCCGGCATCCACCGTGGGGCGGACGCCTCACGCCGCTCTGAGATCTTGCGTGCCAGGCGGCCGCTTACAGCACCGCGGCGGCGATGGGGTAGCCCACAAAGGCCAGGATCACGATGCTCAGCAGGGCCATCAGGCCGCCGTACTTGAACATGTCCTTCACGTCCACCCAGCCGGTGCCGGCCACCACGGCCATGGGCATGGTGCTGGGGGGAGTGGCGAAGGCGTAGGAGGCCGCGGCTCCGATGACGGAGGCCAGGGCTACCATATTGATGTTGCCCATAGCCAGGGCGATGGGGGCGGAGATGGTATAGAACACGGTGGCGCACACGGTGTTGGAGGAGAAGTTGGTTGCGATGATGCACAGGGTGGCGATGACCAGGATGAAGATGGTCTGGTTCATCCCGGAGACCAGGGGGGTGACGTTGCTGATAAGGAAGTCGGAGATGCCCACCTTCTCCAGCGTCAGGGCGCCGCTGATGACCAGGACGGCGGCATTGAAGATCAGGGCGCTCCAGGGCACGCCGCGGGCGGCCGCGTCCTTATAATCCATAATGGGCTTGCCGTCCACCTTGGTCAGGCAGAGGATCACGATGGCCACCATCACAGGCACCGCATTGCCCAGCGCAGAGATATACCCGCCGACGGTGGGGGCGATGTCCTTCAGGAAGCCCTGGAGGAGCCAGATCACGATGACCACCACAAACAGGACCGCGGAGATCTTCTCCTGCACGCTCATGGGCTGGAGGTCAGAGCGCAGCCTGGTGGCATCATAGTGGCGCAGCTTGTTCAGGTCCGGGCGGTAGAGCAGGCGGTACACCAGGATCAGGGCCGCAAAGATCAGCAGGCCGGTGACAATGCCGAAAGCGCTGTATGCCATGATGTTCACGGACAGGCCGGTCTGGGACTCCAGCAGCTGGATGGGGATCAGGATGATGGCGTGGCCCAGGGGGGTGTTGGCGGAGCCGATCCCCACCGCGATGCCCAGGCCCAGCACCAGCATCTGGGGGAAGCGGTCCCCCTTCTCATACTTCAGCTCCTTGAAGACCTGCTCCGCGATGGGCAGGAAGACCAGCAGGGCCGCGGTCTGAGACATGAAGGAGGCCATGAACATGGCCCCGAAGAGGAACATGGTCACGAACATCCAGGGGCTGCGCTGGGCCAGCTTGTTGGTAAAAAACCAGATGGCCAGCCGGCGGGTGAGGCCCACCTGGGACAGCACGTGGCTGAGCATGAAGAACACCAGCAGGAAGGCGATGGTGGAGTTGCCGAAGCCGCTTTTAAAGATATCCCCCGGCGACATGATCTGGAAGATGGCCAGGATCGCCATGCACAGCAGGCTGGGCCAGTCGGTGCCGATGAAGTTCCACATGAGCATGATGCCGATGAAGATACCGATGACCTGCATGCTGGTCTGGTTCAGGCCCGCGGGAGCGGGGATGAACTGGAACAGCAGGATGAACGCAAAGGAGATCAGCAGCATCACGAGTTTTGAGGTCTTGCCTTTCACTTTTGGATCTCTCCCTTCTCTTTCTTACACACCATATTTCTGATCCAGACAGCTCCGCAGGCTGGCGGAGGAGATCTGGTCCAGAGTCTTGTTTTCCCGCAGGGCCAATGCCGCCGCATAGCCCGCCGACTCTCCCACGTTCATCATGATGGGCATGACCCGGACCGCCCCAAAGGCCTTCGGGTCCGCGGACAGGCACTTTCCGGCCGCCAGGGTCCGCTTCATCCCCAGGGGGAGCAGGCTGCGGTAGGGGATATGATAGACCCCGGGGAGCATCTTCCACACCACGGTGTTGGTCACGGGGTCGTGGAGGTCCATGGGATAGCATCCGCAGGCCACCCGGTCCTCAAAGCAGGTCATCCGCTCCAGATCCTCGATGGTCAGCCGGTAGGCCCCCCGGATGCGCCGGGCGTCCCGCACACCGGCCAGAGGGGCGATGCCGGAGAGGTAGGCCCCCTCCAGGCCGGGCACCTCCCGCTGGACGAAGCGGAAGATGGGCTCGATCTGGGACCTCAGCTCCACCATCCCCCGGGTGGCGTCGGCCAGATCCTCGTGGTCAAACTTGGCCCGGGTGACATTCAGGCTCACGTCCCGGGTGCCGGGGATGGGGGTAAAGGCCAGGATACCTCCCTTCAGCACACCGCTCTCCCGGCCCTGCCGGATGGTCTCCCCCAGGCGTGGGCTGTGGATAAAGGCGTCCAGCTGGTCCAGGTCCACGTTGGAGATGCGGAACATCAGGGTGGCGATCATCCGCTCCCTCTCGTCCGCCGCCTCCGTCTCCCCGCCCAGCGCCTGGACCAGGGAGGCGTTTCCGGTGGCGTCGATCAGGTATTTTCCGGAGAGGGCGATCTCCTGATACGGCCCCCGGGCCGTGATCTGACACTCCTCCTCTCCCTCTCTGGCCGCGGTCAGCTCCGTCTCATAGAGCAGGGTGATCCCCGCCTCCACGGCCAGCTGCTCCAGCAGAAGCTTGAGCCGCTCCGGGTCATAGCGGAGGCGGTCGATCTTCACCTCTTTGTTGGAGGACATTGGGACTGCGAAGTGGTAGGCCGCATGTCCTCCCCAGATCAGGCGGTCAAAGACCTCCCGCTCGATCCCCCGGTAGAGGGGCGCCCCCTGAAAGCCCGCCGCGTTCATCTCGGTCAGACCGGAGCTGGCGGCCAGGCCGCCCAGGCAGGTCCCCCGCTCCACCACGGCCACCTTCAGCCCCTCCCGGGCCGCGGCGATGGCGCTGAAGGCCCCGGCTGTGCCGCCTCCCACCACGATCAGATCAAACTGTGTCTCTTGCTGCATGTACTCCCTTCTTTCTTCTGTTGTTTGGCGTCATTTTAACCAAAATCCGGAACAAAAAGCAATCTCACTTTGGAAAGTCATATTTCCGAAACGGAATCGGATTCTATTTTCAAGGCATATTCCATTCCAAAACAGCATATCATTCTGTTTTGGAATTTTTATTTTCCAATTTGGTATCATACTGCCTGGGATTTTGGGAAACTCTCGTTGTCTTTCTCCGCCCCCCATGGTATCATAGGGCATATCACGGCAATCTGCACAAGGGATGGATGTCAGATGGACCTGTTTCAGTTGAAATGCTTTGTCAATGTGGTGGATCAGCGGAGCTTTACAAAGGCCGCCTTTGAGGTCTCCAGCTCCCAGTCCGCCCTGTCCAAGCAGATCAGCAAGCTGGAGGATGAGCTGAACGTCCGTCTGTTTGACCGCAGCCGCCGGGTGGTGACGCTGACGCCCGCAGGCCGGGAGTTCGAGCCCCACGCCCGAAAGCTGCTGGCCGACTATGACGAGATGATGGCCTCCATCAAGCGGTTCTCCAACAGCGGGCATCTGCACATCGGCAGTGTGGACCACATGGGCCGGGTGGGGCTGACTACCCCCATCTCCACCTTTTTGAAGCAGTATCCCGACGGCGGCGTCACCATCGACATCGAGCGGGGGACCTCCCTGGGGGTGATGGACCAGCTGGTGGCGGGAAAGCTGGATATGGCCTTCATCGCCCACATCATCTCCCCCTTTTCCAAGGCGTCCAACATCGACGCCTATCAGCTGGACCACTACCGCCTCTATACCCTAGTGGTGGACAACTACCACGCCATCGTCAGCCGCCGCCATCGGTTCGCCGGGCTGGATGTGGTCACCTGGCAGGATCTGGCGGAGGAAAAGCTGGTCATTCTGGACAAGAGCTACGGTCTCAATGCCATCATCCGGGAATCCTTCCGCCAGTGCGGCCTGCGGCCCAACATCGCCTTCGAGTGCGACCAGGTGGACGCCATCCTGGGGATGGTGGAGGGAAATTTCGGGATCTCCATCCTCTCCAAGCGCATTGCCGCCACCCAGTATGACGTGGAGGCCATCCCCATCGACCCGCCCATCTCCCGCAACACCGTGCTGGTGGTCCCCAAGGAGGTGGAGGCCCGCCAGCGGCTGGCCGGCGGCTTTGTCCGCCACATCGTGGATTATTACAGGGACAACACCCCCGGCCCCTGCGGGGAGCCGTAGCCTCCGCCCTCCGCGCCCGGGCGGTTCCCGGCATTCTCCCCCCTCGCGCACTGTCCGTCGGACGGAGCGCGAGGGGGGAGCTTTCTGTCCGGCCCTGCCTCTCGACAGGGCCTCCTCCCCGTGGTACAATGGACAAAACCACAAAGGAGACTGTCCCGGGACATGGAGACAAACATTTTGATCGTAGACGACGAGGCCGCCATCGCCGACTTGGTGGAGGTCTATCTGAAAAATGAGGGCTACACCGTCCACAAGTTCGGCCGCGCGGGGGACGCCCTGGCCTGTGTGGCCTCCACGCCGCTTGACCTGGCCATCCTGGATGTGATGCTCCCGGATATGGACGGCTTCACTCTGTGCCAGAAGATCCGGGAGGCGCACCTGTTCCCCATCCTGATGCTCACTGCCAGGGTGGAGGACATGGACAAGATCATGGGGCTGACCCTGGGGGCGGACGACTACCTCACCAAGCCCTTCAATCCTCTGGAGCTGGTGGCCCGGGTCAAGACCCAGCTCCGGCGGTACACCCGGTACAACCAGGGCGGCCAGCCGGGGGGAGAGGTGCAGGAGCACGACTTCCGGGGGCTCCAGATCTCCCGGGCCACCCACAAGTGCGTGCTGTTCGGCGAGGAGCTCCCCCTGACCCCCCTGGAATTTTCCATCCTATGGCACCTGTGCCAGCACCGGGGGCAGGTGGTGTCCAGCGAGGAGCTGTTCGAGTCGGTGTGGGGAGAGAAGTATATGGACAGCAACAACACCGTCATGTCCCACATCGCCCGCCTGCGGGAGAAGATGCACGAACCCAGCCGAAAGCCGAAATTCATCAAGACTGTGTGGGGGGTGGGCTACACCATTGAGTAAGGAACGCAAGCCCCGTCTGGCGCAGCGGCTCCAGACAGACCGTGGGCTCTACCGCGCCCTCCAGCGCTGGGGGTATTATCTGCTGGCCCTGATGGCCTGGGTGACCGTGGTGCTGGCGGTCTCCGCCCTGGGGGTCCTGGTGTGCAGCCGCCTTACCTGGTATGAGACCGACCCTCTCTACCACCTGCTCCTGTGGGTCCGGGACTACTACTTCTTTTTCTGCATAGCGGTGGTCCTGCTGGGCTGGGTTGTCATCAGCTGGCACTTCATCTCCCGCCCAGTCCGCCAGCTGGATGCGCTGATCGGCGCCTCCGCCCAGCTCACCCGTCCCACGGAGGAGCCCATCCGCCTGCCCGCCTCCATGAAGAGCGTGGAGGACCAGCTGAACCTGGCCCGGGAGGAGGCCCTGCGTGCCCAGCGGGCCGCCCGGGAGGCGGAGCAGCGGAAAAACGACCTGGTGGTCTATCTGGCCCACGACCTGAAGACCCCCCTCACCAGCGTCATCGGCTATCTGACACTGCTCCGTGATGAGCCCCAGCTCTCCCCGGAGCTGCGCGCCCGCTACACCGGCATCGCCCTGGACAAGGCGGAGCGTCTGGAGGAGCTCATCAACGAATTCTTTGAGATCACCCGCTTCAACCTCAGCCATCTGGAGCTGGAGAAGCAGCCCGTGGACCTGTGCCGGATGCTCCAGCAGGTGGTCAGCGAGTTCGCCCCCATGCTGGGGGAGCGGGACCTGACCTGCGCCCTGGAGCTTCCCCCCAGCCTGGAATATGACTGCGACCCGGACAAGCTGGCCCGGGTGTTTGACAACCTGCTCCGCAACGCCTGCCATTACAGCACTCCCGGCAGCGTGGTCCGCATCTCCGGCGGGGAGGAGGGGGATTCCATTGTCCTCAGGTTCCTCAACTCCGGGCGGACCATCCCCCCGGAGAAGCTGGCGCGCATCTTTGACCAGTTCTTCCGCCTGGACAGCTCCCGCGCCACCCGGACGGGGGGCGCGGGCCTTGGCTTGGCCATAGCCAAGGAGATCCTGACTCTCCACGGCGGGACCATCACCGCCTGGAGCCGGGAGGATCAGGTCTGCTTCCAGGTGACGCTGCCCCGGGGCGGACGGCGTGAGGAGGGTCCAGCCCGTGAGCCATGACGCCGCCCCCCTGTTCGCAGGCTGGGAGAAGGGGATGATCCTCTCCTGTCTCCAGGGGCACATGGGCCAGGTGCGCACCAGGGGCGGGCATCCGCCGGAGAGCGCCCTGTGCGCCATCGGAGATTTCTGCTTTTTCGCCGGCCGGCCGGACCCGGCCCTGGTGCGGCAGGCCGACCGGCCCCTGCTGGTCCCCCGGACCGGGGACTGGGCCCCCGTGATCCGGGCGGTGTGGGGCCGCCGTGCCGTCCCCTTCCTCCGCTATGCCCTCTGTGGGGCCCCGGAGGACTTTGACCGGGACCGGCTGGCCGCCTTCGCCGCCGCCCTGCCCCCAGGCTTCTCCCTCTCCCCCATTCTGGCCGGGCACTATCCCCTGCTGACGGCCCAGGACTGGTCCCGGGACCTGTGCGGCAATTTCCGGGACGGTCCCGACTTCGCCCGGCGTGGGCTGGGGGTCATCGCTCTTCGGGACGGGGTCCCCGCGGCCGGTGCCTCCTCCTACGCCGTCTGGGACGGCGGCATCGAGATCCAGATCGACACCCGGCCGGACCTGCGCCGCCGGGGGCTGGCCCTGTCCTGCGGCGCCCGGCTGATCCTGACCTGCCTGGACCAGGGGCTCCTCCCCTCCTGGGACGCCCACGACCGGCGCTCCGCCGCCCTGGCGGAGAAGCTGGGCTACCGCCTGGACCGCCCCTACCCCGCCTATCTTCTGGACCAGACCGGTCCGTAAGAAAATCGCAAGATTTTCTTACGGATCTTATCAGACTTTCGCAGGAAAGACTCCAAGCAAGGTGCGCCCCCCTCTGATACCATAGGGTCATCGGAGGGGGACGCGCTTTTTTCTGGTCTGTCCCCTCCCCCACACAGAAGGAGTTGACAGAACATGAAACAGATCCTGGTGCTGTTCGGCGGGTGTTCCCCCGAGTACAGCGTCTCTCTGGCCTCCGCCTATGGGGTGCTCACCCATATGGACCGGAGCCTGTATCAGCCCATCCCTGTGGGCATCACCCGGGAGGGGGCCTGGCGCTGGTACGGCGGGGCGCTGGAGGCCATCCCGGAGGACCGCTGGAAGGAGGAGCCCGCCTGCCTCCCCTGCACCCTGCGGCTGGACCGGGGCGGGGCCGCCCTGCTCCTGCTGGACGGCTCCGGCCGGACCCTGGCCTTTGACGGGGCCTTCCCCCTGATCCACGGCAGCAACGGGGAGGACGGCACCCTTCAGGGGCTCTTTGAGCTGGCGGGGGTCCCCCTCATCGGCTGCGGCACCCTGTCCAGCGCCCTGTGCATGGACAAGGACCGCTCCCACAAGCTGGCCGCCCTGGCCGGGGTCCCCAGCCCCAGAGGGATCGTGCTGGAGCCCGGCTTCTCTCCCGCGGAACTGCGCCGGGGGGCGGAGGCGGTGGGCTTCCCCCTCTTTGTCAAGCCGGTCCGGGCGGGCTCCTCCTTCGGCGTGAGCCGGGTGGAGGGGCCGGAGCAGCTGGATGGGGCGGTGAGGGCCGCGCTGGCCTATGACCGCCGTGTCCTGCTGGAGGAGGCGGTCTCCGGCTTTGAGGTGGGCTGCGCCGTACTGGGCAGCGAAGAACTGACAGTGGGCCTGGTGGACGAGATCCAGCTGTCCGGCGGTTTTTTCGACTTTGAGGAGAAGTACACCCTCAAGACCTCCGCCATCCACTGCCCTGCCCGCATCCCTCCGGAGGCGGCCGCCCGGGTGCAGGAGGCCGCCCGGACCATCTTCCGCGCCCTGGACTGCCGGGGCTTTGCCCGGGTGGACCTGTTCCTCACCCCGGAGGGGGCGCTGCTGTTCAACGAGGTCAACACCATCCCCGGCTTCACCCCCCACAGCCGCTATCCCACTATGATGCAGGGCGCCGGCCTGGACTTCACCTCCCTGGTCAGCCGCATGATCCGGCTGGGGGTGGGAGCATGAGGCCCCTGCGGCTCCGCCGGGAGCAGACCTGCCAGGGCCCGCTGGTCCTGATCGATCGGGCACACCCCCTCCAGGAGGGGGCGCCGCCGGAGCTGGTCCCCGTGGACCGGCTCCACCCCCAGGTGCTCCTGGAGCGGCGTGCGGCCCGGCTGCTGGCCGCCTGCATCCGCTCCGTGGGGGGCGGGCGGGCTATCGTCCCCGTCTCCGGCTGGCGGAGCCGGGCGGAGCAGCAGGCCATCTGGGACGACACCCGGGCCCGGGAGGGGGATGCCTTTACCCGGCAGTACGTGGCCCTTCCGGGGTGCAGCGAGCACCAGACCGGCCTGGCCATCGACCTGGGGGAGGACGTCCCCGATCTTGACTTCATCCGCCCCAGCTTCCCCGACTCCGGGGCCTGCGGCGCTTTCCGACGGGCAGCGGCCCGGTACGGCTTCCTCCAGCGGTACTGCCGGGAGAAGGAGGCCCTCACCGGCATCGCCGCTGAGCCCTGGCACTTCCGCTATGTGGGGGCGCCCCACGCCCAGCTGATGGAGGAACACGGGCTCTGTCTGGAGGAGTACGTTCCCTTCCTGGAGGTGTCCCCCCGGCTCTGCCGGCTGGGCAGCGGCAGGACCGCCCGGGTGTCCCGACTCCCCTGCCCCAGCGCCGTCCTGGAACTGGAGCCGCCGGCGGGGTGCTGGCAGCTCTCCGGAGACAACTGCGGCGGGTTCATCCTCACCGTCTGGGAGGGAGAGCCATGAGCGCCCGCCGGGATGCTCCTGTGCTGGACCGCTTCCGCCTGCTGGCGGCGTTCCTGGCGGTGTGCAACCACACCGCCCCTCTGGCCGGACTGGCCCCGGAGGCCGACTTCTGGCTCACCCGGGTGCTGGCCCGGATCGCGGTCCCTTTTTTCCTCATGGTCAGCGGGTACTTTCTCTCCCAGGACGGCTGGAGGGGCACGGGCAGATTTTTGAAGCGGACGCTGACCCTCTACGCCGCCGCAGTTCTGCTCTATCTGCCCCTGAACTGGTACAACGGGGGCTTCTCCCCCCTGGAGTGGCTCAAAAAGCTGCTCATAGACGGCACCCTGTACCACCTGTGGTATTTCCCGGCGGTCCTGCTGGGGGTGGTGATCGCCCGCGGCCTGGCCCGGCTGGGGCTGCCCGCCGCCCTGGCGGCTGCCCTGCTCCTCTACCTGATCGGCCTGGGCGGGGACAGCTACTACGGCCTGACCGCCCAGCTGCCCGCCCTGGACGCCCTCTATGGCGGGCTGTTCCGCCTGTGCTCCTATACCCGGAACGGGCTGTTCCTGGCCCCCCTTTTCCTGCTTCTGGGGGCGGCGGGAGTCCGGCTGGGCCGGGGGATCTCCGCCCTGGGCACCCTTCTCTCCCTGGCCGGTATGTCCCTGGAGGCGTTCTGGCTCCGCGCCCAGGGCTGGCCCCGCCACGACAGCATGTATCTTTTCCTCCCCCTGACCATGCTCTTCCTGTTCTCCCTGCTGCTAAATGGCGGCCGGGGGCAGGACCGCACCGCCCGCAGGCTGTCCCTGCTGATCTACCTCCTCCACCCCTGGAGCATCGTGCTGGTGCGGGGCGCTGCAAAGCTGACAGGGCTGGAGGCCCTGCTCATCCAGAACAGCCTGGCCCACTTCTGCGCCGTGGCGGCGCTCACCCTGTGCGCCGCCCTGGTGCTGGACGCCCTGCGCCCCCTCCGCCCCGCCCCCGGCGGCCGGGCCTGGAAGGAGCTGGACCTGGACGCCCTGCGGCACAACGCCCGCACCCTCCGCTCCGCCCTGTCCCCCGGCTGCACGCTGATGGCGGTGGTCAAAGCGGACGGCTACGGCCACGGGGCGGTGCCGGTGGCCCGCTGCCTGCGGCGGGACGGGGTGCGGGCCTTCGGGGTGGCCTGTCTGGCTGAGGGCATCGCCCTTCGGAAGGCCGGGGTGCTGGGCACCATCCTCATTCTGGGCTACACCCCGCCCCGTGAGGTCCCCCTCCTCCGCCGCTGGCATCTCACCCAGACGGTGGCCGACGAGGCTCACGGCCGGGCGCTTGCCGCCCAGGGAGGACTCGTCCGGGTCCACCTGGCCCTGGATACCGGCATGCACCGGCTGGGGCTGCCCGCCGGGGACCGCTCCGCCATCGCCCGGATGTACCGTCTGAAAAATCTGCGCATCGACGGGGTGTTCTCCCATCTGTGCGTCTCCGACAGCCTGAAAAAAGAGGACATGGACGCGACTCTGGAACAGCTCACCCTGTTCTATGACACGCTGGACTGGATGCGCACCCAAAACCTCTCTCCGGGCCGCGTCCACATCCAGGCCAGCTACGGGGTCCTCAATCTGCCGCCCCAGCCATGCGCCTGGGCCCGGGCCGGCATCGCCCTGTACGGTGTGTACAGCTCCCTCTCCCCGGTCCAGCGCCGCCTGGACCTGAAGCCCGTCCTCTCCCTCCGGGCCCGGGTGGCCTCGGTGCGCACCCTGCGCCCCGGGGAGCGGGCCGGGTATGGGCTGGCCTTCCATGCCCGCCAGGAGACCCGGCTTGCAGTGGTCACCATCGGCTACGCCGACGGCCTGCCCCGCCAGCTGCCCCAGCAGGGCGGGCGTGTGCTGATCCGCGGCGCTTTCTGTCCCATGGCGGGACGGATGTGCATGGACCAGCTGCTGGTGGATGTCACCGCCCTGCCCGGTGTCCAGGCCGGGGATGTGGTCACCCTCATCGGCCGGGACGGAGCGCAGGAGCTCCGGGCCGAGGAGCTGGCCGCCCGATGCGGCACCATCACCAATGAGCTTCTCTCTCGGCTGGGCAGGCGGCTGGAGCTGCAAAAGGTCCCTCGTTCTTCCCAGAGTAGTGGGCGGAGCGCAGAGACGCGGGGATGACCGACCCCGACCGGAAGCAAGACAGGATAAGATGAGAAGGGCATGGGTCCTGTCCCCCTGCCCTTCTGTAGTTCTGATCCCCTGTGAGGACCCCGTCTGTCATATGGCGGAGCCGTACTCCCGACGCATCAAGGCCAGCGCCATTCAGGCGCTGGCCTTGTCTTATCTTCCAACCTGTGTGGGACCGCCGCATCCGGCCACTTCCCGCAGCCGCTCCAGGATGGCCTCGTCTGCGGGGCAGAATCTATACTGCGGGATCTCTGCCGCCCGGATCCACCGGATGTCCTGATGCTCCAGCTTTCGGGGCGTTCCCTCCGCGATGGAGGCATGAAACAGGGTCAAGTGGACGGTAAGGTCGGGATAGGCGTGGATGACCTCCATGAAGGGCTCCCCCACCGCCACCCGGATGTCCAGCTCCTCCCGGCACTCCCGGACCAGGGCCTCCTCCCGGGTCTCCCCCGGCTCCACCTTTCCGCCCACGAACTCCCAAAGCAGCCCCCGGGCCTTGTGGGCCGGGCGCTGGCAGATGAGGAAGGTCTCCCCCTCCCAGATCAGGGCCGCCACTACTTCTGTCATCGCTGTGCGCTCCTCTCTGTCTCCTCCGCAGCCCGGTCACAGCTGCCGCTGGATCCAGGCCATCAGCAGATTCACGATCTTCTCCTGCTGCCGCCGGTTCAGCTGGATGCCCGGCGGGATCTTATACCACTTGTACAGGCACTTGCGGCAGCAGCAGGCACAGGCGTGCTGGGCGAGGAACACCGGGTGTCCCCGCATGGGGGTCTGCCGCCCGTCGTTGGGCAGCTCCGCCGGAGCCAGCCGGGTCTCAATGAACCCCCGGGCGTGCTCCCGAATGGTGTCCAGCCCCTTCTCCCCTATATAGGCCCGCTCCCGCTCTGAGAGCCGGAATTTCGCCCGGAAGGGGGACGCCTGAAGCTTCTCCAGCGCCTCGTCGATGGTCTGCACCCCTCATTCCTCCTCTCTGTGTCCTCCCCCGTCTCATCGGACTTCCTTGCTTTCCCTTTGGAGGGAGAGGACAGCTCCCAGCAGGACGCCGGCCAGGGCAGGCAGGACCCATCCCAGGCCCACCTCCGCCAGGGGGACGGCGGAAAGCACCCCGTCCAGGACTGGAACAGCTGCCCCCAGTCCCTGTACCGTGTACAGGATGCTGGCCGCTCCAGTAAACAGGATGCCCGCCGGATAGATGACCCGCAGCCGCTGCAGCCGCTCCGGCAGAAAGGAGAGCAGGATCAGCACAATGGCCGGCGGATACAGAATATTCAGCACCGGGACGGAGAACTCCAGGATCTGGTCCAGTCCTGCGTTGGCGATCACCATGCTGAGCAGGGCGAAAAAAGCCGCCCAGGCAGACGCGGGGAACCTGGGGAGCAGGGTGTGGAAGTAGGTGCTGCACGAGCTGAGCAGGCCCACGCAGGTGTTGAAGCAGGCGATGACAAAGACAGCTGCCAGGATCGCTCTGCCCCAGGGGCCGAAGATGGCTCCCACCAGATTGGTCATGGTAGCGGCCCCGTTGGTGGTCCCGGGAAAGGCACCGCCGGACAGCGCCCCGATATGGGCCAGCATGGAGTAGACTGACAGGAACAGCACCGCCGCCACTCCGCCTGCCCGGACGGTGCTGCGGAGAACGGCCTTCTCCTCCGTCACCCCCAGCGCCCGGATATTCATTACGATCACGATGCCGAAGTTCAGGGCCGCAATGGTGTCCATCGTCTGATAGCCGGTGAGGAAGCCCTCCACCGGAGCCGCGCTGTCATAGGGGGGCAGCGCGGGACCATAGCCCCCCACAGGGTGGATCAGGCATCCCAGGAACATCACAGCCACCAGCGCCAGCAGCAGCGGGCACAGCAGCCTCCCCAGGCGGCTGGTCAGCTTTTCCGGCCGGAGGGCCACCAAAAAGGCCGCTCCGAAAAACAGGGCGGAGTAGCCCAGCCGGAACCAGATCAGCGGCGTTCCCTCCGGCAGGAAGGGGGGCACGGCCATCTCAAAGGAGGTGCTGGCCGTCCTGGGGATAGCAAGGCAGGGGCCTATGGAGAGGTAGATCAAAATGGTAAACACCGTGGCAAAGACGGGATGGACCCTGCCCGCCAGCCGTGTCAGGCTTCCCGACCGCACCACTGCGATCACACCCAGAATGGGAAGTCCCACAGCACTCACCGCCAGTCCTGCCATGGCCGGCCAGGTGTCCACGCCGGCCTGTGCCCCCAGCTGAGGAGGAAAGATCAGATTGCCCGCCCCAAAAAACATGGAAAACAGCGTAAACCCCACCAAAAGCTGGTCTCTGCGTCTAAGTGTCTGCATCTCAACTACATCCTTTCTCTTGTATCCTTCCTGCACCTCTGTTTAGTCCAAGTCATCCTGCGGCAGGCCGTAAAAGTCCAGGATAAACTCCCAAAAATCCAACGCCGCCTCTGTCATGAGGCTTTTTTTATGACGCATGATATGGATGGTTCGTTTTGCCATCTCGTCTTCCAGCACCGAATACTGGAGGCCGGGCGCAATGGCAAGGGCGTCCTCCAGGCAGGACTCTGGGAGCACCGCCACAGCGAGATCAGATTGGACCAGCTTGACTTTGACCAGGAACTCATCTGTCTTGCAGTACACTTTTGGAAAATATCCCGCGTTCATACACAAGGGAAAGGTGATGTCGCTGAACAAAACATCCTTCCGGTCATTCTGGGCCATGGTGACAAAATACTCGTCTTTGAGCAGGGAGAGATCCGCCGGACCGGCTCCCAGCGCGTTGGCCAATCTGTTCCCATAGATCAGTGCATAACGCTCCTGAAAGAGGGGACGAGAGACCCAAAAAGTCTTGTTCTGGTCGTGGAGCGTATCTCCCGCAGAAGAGGACAGAAGAAAGTCCAGTTGATCCGAATCCACCATTTTTGTGGCCTCAAACGCGATGATCTGGAACGTGATCAGGGGATTGATCTGGGTGTACTGGGCGACACAGTCCGCGATAATGGGGGCATAGGAAGTATAAGCGATCTGAATGCCCCCCTTGGTGTCATAGATCCCCCGTTTAGCAGAATTGACCCCCGCATTGAGCAGCTCCACCGCCTGCTTTGCATATTGGGCAAACTGCTCCCCGGTCTTGTTCAGCACAATGCGGTTGCCGATCCGGTCAAACAGCTTGACGCCGATCTCCCGCTCCAGAGAGGTGATGTGCTTGCTCAGAGACGGCTGGGAGATATGGAGCAGATCCGCCGTGGCGGAGACATGCTCGTATTTGGCCAGATGCAGAAAATACTCGATGTTCCGAATGTCCACTCCGCACCCTCCATTATTCCGTTTTTAATATAGTACTATATTTTAGACTAAATTGACAAGTTGGTCAACCACTTTTATTATAAGAACTGACAATGAGATGTGGCCAAATCTCAAAATAAAGGAGGTCGTCCTTTGGAACATTTTAACCGTTTCGGCAATATGTCGCCTACACAGGAATATATGCATCGGCCATATCTGATGGATCGCGCGCCCTTTCAAATCCGGGGCAATCTGTACTTTGTGGGAAATCTCTGGTGCTCCTCCCACCTGATCGATACCGGGGAGGGACTGATCCTGCTGGATACTCCATGCGCCGGCAGCATGCCCGGCCTGATCCACAACATCTGGAAGCTGGGCTTCAATCCCGAGGACCTGAAATATATCATCGTGTCCCACGCCCATACGGATCACTACGCCTGCGTCAACGCCCTGGTCCATCTGTCTGGGGCAAAAACCTTCCTAAGTGCGGTAGACGCAAAAGACATGCGGGAGCATCCGGAGCGCATGGAGGCCATGAACCGGGAGCTGGGATATTACAATGAGAGCTTTGTGCCGGATGTGGAGCTCCAGGATGGGGACCTGATCCAGCTGGGCAACACCACGATCCGCTGTGTCCTCACGCCGGGCCACACCATCGGAGTGATGTCCCACTTCTGGACGCTTCAGGACGGCCAGGACACCATCCGCGTGGGGATCTACGGCGGGGCTGGCTTTGTCAGCGTCTCCGAGGCGGCACTGCGGCGCAATGGGATGCCCCTCTCTCTCCAGCAGGATTTTCTCACTTCCATCGATAAAGTGTGGGACGAGCCTGTGGATCTGATGCTGGGCAACCACCCTTTCCACAACGACACCTACCAGAAATACGCCAGGCTGTGCCAGGGAGACAAGGACGCGTTTCTGGACCCGGGAGAGTGGCACCGCTTTCTTAACGAGCTGCGGACCCGCTACCAGACGTTTCTTGCCATGACTCCCGAGCAGGTGGAAGCTATGTATGCAAAATCACAGATAAATGATTATTACAAGATCCTTTGAGCAACAATAGTCCATTTTGTGGGATGCCGAAATCAAACGATAGGGGGACCGGTACGCAGATGAAGACACTAAAATTCTTGGACAAGCACCTGGAAGAGTTTATCATGGTGCTCCTGCTGAGCAGCATTGTGGTCATCATGCTTTTTCAAATCATTCGCAGATATATTTTCAACGATTCCCTGAGCTGGTCAGAAGAGTTCTGCCGCTACTGTTTCATTTGGATGATGTTTGTCGCATTTTCATACAGCGCACGCCTTGGTTCTGACTTGCGGGTAGACGCTTTGATCGGCATGCTTCCCCAAGGATGCAGAAATATCATTGAAATCATCAATCTGATCCTCTGCATCATGGTGGCCGGTTTCCTGTTTTACCACTCTTTCGGCACCGTGGCAGGTGTTATGGAGACCGGGGAAGCCAGTGTTGCGCTGAAGCTCCCCATGCAGTATGTCTATGCCGCCAGCGTAGTCGGCTACGGTCTTGGCACGGTCCGCTATATCCAGCGGCTGGTACTGTTTATTCTGGGACTGAAAAAATCCCCTGCTGAGGAGGGTATGGCATGATCTTAGCTGTTGTCGTTGTTTTTGTTGTAGGCATCCTGATGGGATTCCCTCTGGTTTTGACCCTCATCGGTGCCACTGTGGCCCCCGGACTCATTGACCCTGATTTTGCCGGCAACATACAGTTCGTGCTCCGAAGCATCATTGGTGGAGGTGACAGTACCAGCATCCTGGCCGCTCCCCTGTTCATCCTCTCCGGCATCATCATGGCAAAGGGCGGCATTTCGGAAAAAATCTTCAATGTCTTTGCCTATTTGCTGGGACATGTTCCCGGTGGGATCCCCTGTGCCGTCATCGCTACCTGCCTGTTCTATGGTGCGATCTCCGGTTCCGGCACCGCAACCTGCGCCGCAGTAGGTGCCATGACCATTCCAGTCCTTCTCTCTCTGGGATACGATAAAGAGTTTTCCGGTGCGGTGGTAGCTACCGCCGCCGGTCTGGGTGTCATCATCCCGCCCAGTATTCCCTTTATTATGTATGGAATGGCCACTGGAGCCTCCATCGGCAAGCTGTTCATCGCCGGCATTGTCCCCGGAATTCTGATCGCCGTCTGCCTGATGGCCTATGCGGTATTCTACTGTATCCGAAAAGGTGAGGATCGAAATCGGATCGATGCCAAACTGGTTCAGCTCCGTGAGATGGGGTTTCTCCCCCTGTTGAAGGACAGCTTCTGGGCACTGCTGACCCCGGTCATTTTGCTGGGCGGGATCTACTCCGGCGTAGTCACCACTACTGAGGTCGCCTGTGTGTCCGTGATCTATGCATTGATCGTGTCTGTATTTATTTATAAGACCGTAGAGGTACGAAAAATCTTTTGGCTCGTGGGAGAATCCTGCCGTGCTCTGGCCCCCCTTGCGCTGATGATGGCTGTGGCCACTGCGTTTGGACGGGTCCTGACGATCCTGCAGATCCCCACCATTCTGGCACAGTTTATCACGAGCAATTTCCATTCAAAGGTCGAGATCCTGCTCATCATCAATGTAGCTCTGCTTTTGATCGGCATGGTCATGGACACCGGTCCCGCCCTGCTGATCCTAGCCCCCATGCTGATCCCGCTGGCCACAGAACTTAACATCGATGTGATCCACCTCGGTATCATCATGGTCGTCAATATGGCAGTTGGATTTGTGACCCCTCCGTTTGGCGTTACCCTGTTTGTCGCCAGCCCCTTGTGTGACACACCGCCCATGCGCTTGGGCCGGAAAGCGGTCCCGTTCATCATTACATTCCTGATTGCCCTGATGTTCATCACTTTTATTCCCCAAATCAGTCTGTGTCTTTTGTAAAAACCATATATGTCAAATATTAAAAAGGAGCGATCACGATGAAAAAGCTACTCTCTCTTGCCCTGGCGTGTACCTTGACTCTCGGTCTGGCCTCCTGCGGCGGCACCGGGACTTCCACCAGTTCCAATGCTCCTGCTTCCTCCTCTGCGGTGGAATCCCCCGCCGCCCAATTCGATGCCGCCTCTTATCTGTCTGGAGATTATCCAAAGCTCCCCGAGGATGGTCCTGCCTATTCACTGTCCATCGGCCATGCGATGCAGGAATCCACAGAGAGCCACAAAATGCTTCTGGCCCTGAAAGACGCAGTGGAAAAGTATAGTGATGGAAAAATCACGATCACCATATATCCCAATTCCCAGCTGGGCAGCGACTCTGAAATGATCGCCTCCTGTGTAGCCGGAGACATGGATATGGTGCTTCAGTGTGGATCTACTCACGCCACTTTCGTTCCTGAAACTGTTATTTTTGACATTCCATTTCTCTTCTCAGGATACGATAGCGAAAAAATTGAGAGCGTCCTTACAGACAGCAAATTCCGCGACCTGTACAATCAGGCAAACGAAGACGGCGGACTGGTGTGCCTGATGCTCCGCGCCGGCACCGACAGCATGAATCTTACCTCCAACAAACCCGTCACCAGCATGGAGGACCTGAAGGGGCTGAAGATCCGCACCGCTCAGGTGGAGAGCCGGATGGCGGTCTGGAATGCATTGGGTGCCAACCCGACTCCCATGGCTTTCAATGAACTCTACATGGCTCTTCAGAACGGAACAGTCGATGCGCAGGACAACAACCTCTCCAACGCCCTTAGCAGCGCCCTGTATGAGGTGCAGGAGTACCTTGTCCCTACACACCATATGACTCCCAGCATGGATCTGACCATGAACAAAGATAAGTTCTATTCCATGCCCCAGTCCTATCAGGATCTCCTGACTGCGATCTGCGAGGATATGAGCGCTTATGACTACGACGTATGCATTGCAATGGAGCAATATTATTATGACAGTCTGGTCCAGGAACATGGGATGCAGGTCTGTGAGATCACCGATGAGTTTTTAACCGATATGCAGACCGCAGCCGCTCCCGCAGTAGAGAGCGCAAAGGCGGCCGTGGGCAACGACGCTCTTTATGACACACTGTACCAGCTTCTTGACGGCGGCGAATCCGCCTGACCTGCCCTGCTTTTCATAAAATTTCATGTTTGACTTCTCTATCTTTTCTCAAGTCAGGAGGGGCGGCTTCTCCATTGCGGGAGGCCGCCCCTCCCGGCTGAACGGCTCCGTCAAAGGTGTCCGGATAAAAAACATACCCCCTCTGTCTCAGCTCAAGCCCAAAATCACCCTCATGGCGGCTCTTGCACGGAGCTGGGCGGCAGGCTCCAAAAAGAAAGGCATCTGCAAAAGCAGATGCCTTTCTTTTTGGCAGGATACGAGGATTCAAAACCCCTGGGCTGTTTGCAGTTTACCTGAGCAATTCCCGACCGGCTATCTGGCCGGCGGCGCTTTTGCGCCGTAAATCCGGAACTGCGTCAGCGGCGGAGAATGCGCAGGGACGGCTTCGCTACCCTCACGCATCAAAAATACCGAAGGAGGGCCCGGTCAACGGAAGCAAACCCCAAAACAAAATGCGACTTGTTGAAACAAGTCGCATTTTGTTTTGGCAGCGGGAGAAGGATTCGAACCCTCACAAACAGAGTCAGAGTCTGTCGTGCTACCCTTACACAATCCCGCTATTTCTTTGTAGCTCTCGCGAGCACGAACGTTATTATAGCAAATTGTGCGGAATTGTCAAGGGGTTTTTGGAAAAATTTTTTCTTTCTTTTCTTCCGTCTCCCGGCCGGCCGCCGCGGGGGCCTCGGAAAACAGAATCTCCTCCGCCTCCCCGGCCCCGTAGCAGGCATTCAGCACCGCCAGAAGGCCGTTGGCGGTGAGGTGCTCCGGCAGCTCCAGCCGGCGCAGCAGGGCCAGGCGCCGGGCGCCGCTGTCGGGGCGGCCTGACAGCCCCGCCGCGTACAGGTCCGCCTTGGTGAGCCCCGGCGACGGGGCGCACGTCCCTCCCTCCTCCAGGAAGGTGGCCCCCGCCCGTCGGAGGGACTGGATCAGCACCTGGGGCGGCATCCCCTCCACTCCCAGTTTGCCCTCCCGGCCCCTCTGCTTCTTCCGCCGCTCCTTGCCGTACACGTCCGGGATATAGGCATGCTTCAGATACTGCCCCGGGATACAGCTCTTGATCCGGCTTCGGATCACAAAGCCCGCCCCGTCGGAGTCGGTAAGCACGATCAGCCCCCGGCGCTCGGCGGCCCGGCGCAGCAGGGCCATCTGGTCCCGGTCCTTGAAGATACCGAAACCCGCCGTCTCCAGGATCAGGGTATCCACCACCTGGGACAGCGCGTTTTTGTCATACCGGCCCTCCACCACGACAGCCTCCCGGATGTGAAGCAATCTCCTCTCCTCCTCTCATTCGCCTGCGGACCGTTCTCAGCCCCGGGCCCCCTGCCGCCCCGCCGGCCGTGACGGAGCCGCCAGCTCCAGCAGCAGGCCGGTCAGCAGCTCCTGGGCGTCCTGTCCGGTGGACTTCATGGCCAGGTCCGTCTGGCCGCAGCGGACCACCGCCCGCCGGCACCAGCTCAGGGAGAACCGGCGGGCCGAGGTCATCAGCTTGTCCGCCGGGTAGGGCTTCAGCCCCCACAGCCCCGCCACATAGGGGGCCCCCTTCCCCTTCTCGATGGCCAGCCGGGCGGAGTAGAGCTGGCGCATCTGCCGGCCCAGAGACCACATGATGCGGATGGGCGGCTCCTGCATCTGGTACAGCTCCCCCAGCACCGAGGCCGCCCGGTCGAAGTTCCCCTCGCCGATGGCGTCCGTCATGCGGAACACCACCGCGTCCAGCTGGGGGGTGGCCACCGCGTCGATGTCCTCCCGGGTGATCCGCCCGCCCTTGGCATATGCCCCGATCTTCTCGATCTCCCCAATCAGATTTGTCATCAGGTCCCCGCACAGGAAGATCAAATCGCAGGCCAGCCGGGTGTCGATCTCCTTGCCCAGCGCCCGGAAGCGCCGGCGCACCCAGTCCACCAGGTCCCCCTGGTCCTGCCGTGCGAAGTTGACCACCGTCCCGTTCTGCTTGATGGCCGCCGCCAGCTTGGTCCTGGCATCCCCCTTGTAGGGGATCAGGTCATAGACAAAGACCAGGCAGCAGTAGTCCGGGAGCTGGGCAAAGGCCCGTGCATACTCCTCCCGGTCCTTCTCCCCCGCCTTGAACAGGTCAAAATCCCGTACCAGCACCAGGGTCCGGGGCGCCATCATGGGCAGGCAGTCCACCGCCTCCTCCAGGCGGCGGGGGGACATCTCCCGCGCCGGGATAGTATGGAGGTTGAATTCCCCCATCCCCCCGGTGAGCAGCAGCTCCTTCAGCCGCCCCAGGTAGTGGTCCCTCAGATAGGTCTCCTCCCCGTGGAAAAGATAGAGCCTCCCCGGCTCTCCCCCGACCAGATCCTTTTTCAGCTGCTGATATCCGGCCGTATCGGCCTTCTGTTTGGGCGGCATAGCATTCCCTCCGTCTTTTCTTTGTACGCTCACCGGGTCCTCACGGTCACGGTGCCGTCCCGGTCGGTGCGATAGATCTCCGCACCCGCGCGCTCCAGCCGTTCCAGCGTCTCCGGGGCCGGGTGCCCGTAGGCGTTGTCCCGCCCCACTGAGAGGATGGCAGTCTCCGGCTGAAGGGCGTTCAGCAGGGCCTGAGAGGTGGAGGAGGCCGACCCGTGGTGGCCTGCCACCAGCAGCTCCACGTCCCGGAGCCCCGCGTGCTCCACCAGCATGCCCTCCACATCCCCGCTCATATCTCCGGTGACCAGCAGGTCCAGTCCGCCGGCGCCAGCCAGCACGGACAGCCCCAGCTCGTTGGCCTCTCCCGCTCCCAGAGGGGGATACAGCGTCAGCTGCCCCTTCTCCAGCTCCACTGTGGTATCCCGGCGGACCCACCACAGCGGAATGCCCTTCTCCTCCGCCAGCGTCAGGATCTCCCGCCGCAGGGGGCTGTCCTCCTCCACGTCCGGCAGGGCGATGGCGGACACCGACAGCCGCTCCAGCAGCTCGGGCACGCCGTTGGCGTGGTCGTCGTGGAAGTGGGTGAGCACCAGCAGATCCAGCCGGTCCCGCCCCAGCCCCTGAAGGCAGTCCGCTGCCGTGTCCCCGGGGTCGTCCGGTCCGTCCCCGCCGCAGTCCACCAGGGTGTAGTGGTCCCCCAGCCGAATCAGGACGCTCTGCCCCTGCCCCACATCCAGCACCGCCGCCGTCATATCCCCCGCCTGAAAGCTCCGGGCGTGGAACAGCAGGCTGGCACACAGCGCAGCCAGACAGGCACAGACAGGGGTCTTCCATCCCTTCTTCCCCCGGTACAGCAGCCCCAGGAGCAGCAGGACATAGACGAGCCAGATAGTAGAAGGAGCTGGTGCTCAGTGCCGAGAAGGGGGCCCGGGCCAGCCGGGGCACCACCCAGTCCAGATAGCGGACAAAGGGGAGCACCGGGAGGGCCAGCACCCTGCCCAGTTCCGGCAGCACTGCCCCCGCCGCTCCAGCGATCAGCCCGCCGCTGAAGGCCGCAGACACGGCCCACAGGGTCATCAGATTAGCCAGGGGGGAGATCAGGGACAGGCTCCCGAAATAGAGGGCCGTCAACGGCGTGGTGAACACCATGGCCCCCAGGGTGGCGGACAGGGCCGCCGCCCCGAAGCGGACCAGCGCCCCCAGCAGCCGGAGCGGGATGGAGTCCTTGGGCGGCCGCTTCCACCCCCGCAGCATCCGCTCCTGGAGCCGGTCTGAAAAAAGCAGGATGCCCGCCACCGATGCAAAGGAGAGCTGAAGTCCGATATGGGCTGCGGAAAAGGGGTTCCAGGCCAGCAGGAGCATCAAGGCCAGGGCGAGGGCCGTCAGCGGGTCCCGCTCCCGCCCCAGCAGGGCGGCCAGTTGCAGCAGGATCAGCATCACCGCCGCCCGCACCACTGAGGGCGTGCAGCCGGAAATGAGCGTAAAGACCAGCACCACCCCGCAGGTGACCAGGGCGGAGCGCCGCTTTCCCCGGCCCAGCAGGCCGGAGACCAGGGCGGCCAGGAAGGACAGGTGCATCCCGGACACCGCCACCGTGTGGGACAGGCCGGTTCGCTGAAGGGAGGAGGTGTAGTGGTCGGTGAGGTTGTCCCGGTTCCCGGTGGTCAGTGCCCGGATCAGGGGCGCCGCATCCTCTGGGAAGGCGGCGTCCACCCCCTGTTTGAGCTGGTGGGCCAGCTCCGCCGGGAGATACCGCAGCGGGAGCCGCTCCGGCCGCGTCACCCGCAGTTCGCCGTAAGCCTCCGCCCGCAGAAAGATGCCCTTTGCGGTGTAGTAGGTGATCTCCTCCCCGCCGAAGGTCCGCTCTGCCAGGGTGCAGTGGGCCACCGTCTCCACCCGGTCCCCTGGCCGCAGGTCCGCCCCCTGTTCGTCCGCATAGACCAGCGTGGGCACCGGGGCCCCCGGCTCCCCGTCCGCCCGGACCAGCACTGACCAGCCGTAGTCGGTCTCCTGGGGGTACTCCATCACCGTGCCGGACAGCCGGATGGTCCTGTCGTCCAGCGCTCGGGCCGGGGCATAAAACACCGCCCCATAGGCCGCCGTCCACAGCAGTCCCAGGGCCAGCCCGCCGCAGATCAGGGCCCCTCTTACTCGTGCCCGCCCACGGAGGCACAGGAGGGCCACGGCGCACAGCGCCGCCAGGGCACAGCTCAGCGGGAGCAGCGCCCCCTCCAGCAGCGGGATGCAGTTGGCGGCAAAGACGGCCAGAGAGAAGGAGCCCGCCGCCGTTGCCAGCACCCGCACAGCCCTCTCCTCCTCTCTGTCCGCCTTTTGTCCGTTCTCTCAGATCAGGGGGAGCCGCCCCTTCTCATCCAGCTGTCTGGGGATGACCCCCATCTGCTGGAGGATGGGCAGCAGCGCCTGGAACAGTACATATATCACCAGGGTCTTGGGCAGGACGGTCACCAGGTTCTTGCCCAGGCTGGGCAAGAACCACCCCCAGTAGACCCCGCCCCGGAGCATCAGGTTCCACAGGGAGCCCATCAGGGCGTTGACCAGCAGGTTCACCACCAGGTTGGCCAGCACGATGCGCAGCACCGTGATCCGCGCCCGGTAAAAGCACAGGGCATAGACCAGCACCCCTGCCATGGTAGACAGGGTGTAGCCAGGGAAGAAATCCCCGGTGGGCTGGAGGATAAAGCCCAGGATATCCTCCACAAAGCCGAACACCAGTCCCATCACCGGCCCGCAGACCAGGGCGCACAGCGCCCGGGCCAGAAAGCCCCAGGTCATCTTGGTGTGGGCGATGGGGATGCCGGGGATGAGGGACAGCGCCCGGGCCATCGCCACCATCAGTGCCGCGAACATCAGCAGCTTCAGGCTTTTCATGGCCTGATTCCCCTCCAGCCACCAGCCGGGCTGGAGCGGGGTGCGGTACAGGGTCTTGGAACATTGGTCTCGATACATAAAGAAAACGCCTCCTTCTGCGATCCGGCAGCCCTTTCGGGATTGCCGCACAGAGGAAGCGGAGGTCCCGCCCCGGTATGCGGCAGCGGGATGCGGGATCATGCACTGCCGCGCGTCTGCGCTGTTCGTCCGGCGGACAACTCCCCGTCCCGCCGGCACTACACGGTCCCCTTTGGGACCAGCATGCATGCCCCTACTCTGCCTTTGTTTCAGTGTACCTCTTTTTCCGAAAAAAAGCAAGAAAAACCAGCGGAGGGGACACAGATCTTGTAAAAGCGGGGGGCCGATGGCTCGGCCCCCCGCTTCTGTTCCATTTTCAGCTGCGGCCGCAGAGATCAGCCGGTCTGCTGCTCCTTTTTCTCCAGGGTGATCCCGCCCACGCCCACGTTGACTGCGGCCACCGTCAGGCCGGTCATGGACTCCACGCTGCTCTTCACCGCGTCCTGCACGGCCCGTCCCACCTCGGGGATGGTGTGTCCATAGGACATCAGCACCGCCAGTTCCACCGTGACCTGCTCGTCCTCCACCTGGATATGGACTCCCTTGGTCAGGTTCTTCTTGTTGCTCAGCAGCTCCGCGATGTCGCTGCCCAGGTTGGCACTCAGCCCGCTGACTCCCTCCACCTCCAAAGCGGCGGCGGCAGCGATGCTGGCCAGGACCTCCCCGGAAATATGGATATTGCCCAGCTCGTCAGAGCGGGAGACGTACTCTCTATTCTCACTCACGGATGGTCACGCTCCTTCACGTCACAGTTTCCGCGTCTGCGGAGATCTTGTTCACTATTGTACCACAGCAGAGGCGCTTTGACAACTGAAACCTCAAAAAGTCCCTTTTGCCTTTTGAAGTGGTTTTGGATATAAATGACCTCCCACCGTCAAAATCACGGAAGAAGATATGTCCACAGATAGCTGCTGCTCAATAAATTTGAAAATTTCATGGGCAATACTCTAAATTTCAAATATCAGAATGGCTTGATCTGTTCCGACTGTCGACATGGCTGCCAATTTATATGTACCCTTCTTCATCATTTCTTCCGCCTTTTTTTCGATAGCCTTTGCCAGGTCTTCTGTACCGGTAGAACATTCCACGACAACTGATTTGTAAAACATCAGATCTACCCTCTCTCACAAGTTAAATTTCTTATTCTTTCGATTATGCTGCAATACGCGGGATGAAAAACAAATTTTTCTTATTTTATCATGTCTCTCTGCTTCAATCAACACATAGCGAGATCTATAGAGACATCTCACCCAGCAGAAATCAGATAAGAAAGAAGAGGGGAGCAGCGCTCCCCTCTTCTTTCTTATCCTGTTTTCCCGCGCGTCTCTACTCCACCTCAATGATCTTGATCTGGCTGGCGGTAAAGCCGGCCACCTCTGTGACGATGTCCACGATGCGGGCGGTGTCCGCCTCCGTGATGCCGCCCTCCGGCGCGGCCACCGCCAGGCTGACGCTCTCGTCCCCGATGAAGGCCACGCAGTCCGTATAGCCCTTGGCCACTACCAGGTTCTCGATCTGGGCCTCGGTGACGGTGTAGTCCGCCATGGCCTGGATGGTGTCGTTGGCCTGGTCCTTCATGGTCTGGTCTGCATCCTCCCCGGCAGCCGCCTCTTGGAGCAGGGTCAGGGCGCTGTCCCGGGCCTGCTGGCGGTTGAGGCGGGCAGTGGCGAAGTAGCTGTTAGAGGAGGAGGACGTCTGCCCCGCCTCACCCGTGCCCGCTGTCGGGTCCTCCTGTCCGGCAGTGCCGGAGGCCCCCACCAGCGGGTCCTCCGTCTGTCCGTCCACCATGGTGGACTCCCCCAGGGTCTTTCCCGCCGCCGTCTCCTGCTCGTAGTTCCAGTTCAGATAGACCGCCGCACACACGAACAAGGCGATGGCGGCCACCACCGCGTTCCGCTTCCAGAGCTGAGACAGGCTCACGCCCTTTCCCTTTGTCTTCATACCCATGTCCTCCTCAAATTCAAAATTTTAATTTCCTTCACAGATGGAGATGCGGTCGCTGCCCAGGCCGGTGAGGGCCGAGACCGCCTCCAGCAGCCGCAGCTGGACCGCCGGGTCGCCCCCGCCGGGACAGACCACCAGCGCCCCCTGAAACTGGGGCGTCAGGGTGTAGAGGGGCACCACCCCCTCCGTCCCCGCCCCCTGTCCCACCGTGACGGCGGAGGCGGAGGATCGCTCCCCGTCCCGCTCCACGTTCTGGGCCAGGATCTGGCGGCTGCCGCTCTTCAGGGTCAGCACCACCCGGGTCTTTCCCGCCCCCTGGATATCGGAGAGCACCTGAGACAGCTTCTCCTCAAACAACTCCAGGTCGAACGGACCTTCCCCCTCCGGCGGGCCCTGGGCCTCCTCGCTCCCCCCGGACGGACCCATGGGCAGCATCATCAGCAGCACCCCCGCCGCCATCACCAGCAGTACATACTGATACCGTTTCAGCGCCCCCTTCCAACGCTCCCGCAGCTGGGGCCAGATCTCTTTCACGGCGACTCCTCCCTTATGTATTCCTGCCGCTGCGCCGGGATGTCCAGATCACTCTGGATCTCCCGGACAAGCTGTTCCTGTTCTTCCTGGGCCAGGTCCCCCGTCACGCTGCACCTCCAGGGGAGGAACACCCCCGCCTCTTCCTGGGTGCAGGTCACCCGGACCTGACAGGTGATCCCAAGCTCCGCCGCCTTGTCCATAACATATGCGGCACACTGCTCCTCTATGACCAGCTTCATCCAGTCATTTGTATCTGTCCTCAGCCGGTCCGCCTGTTCCTCGATCTGGGCCGAATACCCGGACAGCCCGCCCTCCGCCGGCAGGGTGAGTTCCGCCGCCGGACGGAACACCGCCGCCAGCAGCACCAGTCCGCACACCAGCCGCCCCACCCGCTTGGGTCCGCCCTCCTGCATCAGCCCTTCGGCCAGGGCTGCCAGGATGGCCGCTGCCGTCACTCCCAGCAGCCACTCCCGGGCCGCATCCATCATGGTGTCACCGCCTTTACCGCCGAGGCCAGACTGACCAGCAGCATCAGGGCGCAGGCTCCGGTCATGCCCAGCACGATGCCGAAGGCCCCGCCGATACTGTCCAGAAGGTCGGACAGCCGCTTGTCAGACACCGTCCCGATCAGCGCCGCCGCCAGCTTATAGGTGAGGTAGTGAAATGCCAGCTGAAGGAAGGGGATCAGGCAGATGGCCAGGACCCCCAGCATCCCCACGATCCCCACCGTCCCCCGCAGCACGCCGGCCCCCACCAGCACGGTCTCCGCCGCGTCGGCCAGGATGCCTCCTACCACCGGGACGGCCCGAGAGATGGCCATTTTGGCTGTCTTGATCGCGGCGGCGTCGGCCGAGCCGGCGATGGCCCCGCTGGCGGTGAGATAGCCCACAAAGGCCAGCAGGACGGCGGTGAGCAGGGATGTGACCACCCATTTCAGCACCGACGCCAGCTTTTTCAACCCCTCGTTCCCCACCGCCGCGTGGGCGGCGCACACCGCCACATAGGCGTAGACGATGGGCACCAGCAGGGTGTCGATGGCTCCGATGAGCAGGTCGGAGAACAGCACGGTGGCCCCCTGCCGCACCGCCGCCCCGGTGGCCGCTCCGGTGGCTGCGGTCAGCACCGCCACCACCGGCAGCAGCAGCCCGGCAAAGCCGTCCATCTGCTCTATGGTCTGCCGCCCCAGACCGATCATGGTCTGCATGTCGCTCACCGACAGGGCGGTCACCGCCAAGGTGCCTGCCATCTGCACCGCCTGGAGGCCCCCCTCCCGCTTTCCGGCGTACACCCCCTCCGCCAGACCGCAGAACACCGCCACCGCCAGCAGCTTCAGCCCGGTCTGGGCGCTGCGGCGCAGCAGCTCCCCCGCCTGTCCCAGGGCCTGTTCCGCCAGGCCGGACAGGCCGCCGCTCAAATCCCCGTCCGGCTCCACGCCGTAGGATTCCGCCGCCTGCCACAGCTCGTCCAGCCCCTCCACCTGCTCCGGCTCCCCCGCCGCCCTGCAGGGCATCGCCAGCAGGAGCATCACCGCCACCACTGTCAAAACCTGTTTCATCCCAGCAACTCCGCCATCATCGTCAGCACTCCCTCCGCCAGCGGGAGGGCCACCGCCAGGGCCAGGATGGTCCCGGCCACCTCCACAAAGGCCGCTGCGCCCCCCTCCCCGGCGGCCCGGCACACCTCCCCCGTCACCTTGGTCAGGATGGAGATGGCCGCCGTTTTCAGCACCGGCTCCACCAGGGTGCTGTCCAGCCCCGCCCGCCCGGCCAGTCGGCCGATGGCCTCCACCACCGAACCCAGGGCGCCGGCGGCCAGCATCAGCATCCAGCACCCCGCCGCCAGCACCAGCACCAGCGCCGCCTCCGGCGCGCCCCGCCGGATCACTGCGGCGCACAGCACTGCTGTCACCGCCAGAGCGGCGATCTGCATGATCCCCTCCATTACAGGTGGAACAGGGTCTTGACCATGGTGAACAGCTGGGCGATCTCCTGCACCACCATCATCAGCACCACCACCAGCCCCGCCAGGGTGGTCATCATGGCCTGCTCGTCCCTCCCGGCCCGGCTCAGCACCTGGTTGAGCACCGCGACCAGGATGCCGATGGCCGCGATCTTAAAAATCAAATCCACATCCAACGTCAGATCCCTCTTTTCCGCTCCTCAGTAACTGTACCGACTTGTCCCGGTTTTTTCCGTCGGAACTCCGGGCCGGCGGCAGATTCTCCACTTTTTACAAAAGGAGGATGACCAGAAAGGCCCCCGCTGTCACCCCCAGGGCCCCGTACACCTTTCCCAGCCGGAGACGCTCCTCCCCGGCCCGGGCCCGCAGTCCCTCCAGCTCCCGCCGGGCCCCGGCGATGGCCGCCTGCTGTCCCCGCCCGTCATAGCGCCCCAGCACCTCCCCCAGGGGGTACAGGGCCCGCTTCGCCTCCGGTGAGACGGGAAGCTGGTCGGTGAGCCGCCGCCAGGCGTGGGCAAAGGTCTCCCGCTCCAGTCCGTCCAGCGCCCGCCGGCATGCGGAGAACAGGCGCCGGGCGGGCTCCTCCGTCCGGTGAGCCAGCTCCTCCATCAGCTGGGGCAGCGGGGTCAGCCGCAGGGCCAGCTCCCGCTCCATCAGCTCCAGTCCGGCGCACAGGGCCCCCAGGGCCCGCTCCCGGTGGGCCAGCTCCGCCGCAGCGCTCATTCCCAGCCAGACCGGGCCCGCCGCCAGGCAGACCGCGCCAAGCATCCGGATCATTCCAGCACCTCCACTTCATAGATCCTCCGGCCCGCCTCCCTGCGGATGCGGACCAGCCGCCGGAAGACTCCCTCCTCCAGCAGCCCCCGGTACAGCTTCCGCCGGGACAGGTCCTCCCGTCCCGCCCCGTGGGCGGTGGCCAGCAGTGTCACGCCGCAGCCCGCCGCGGACACCAGCGCCGCCACGTCCTCCGGCGCGGTGATCTCGTCCACCGCCAGCACCTGGGGGTTCATCCCCCGAAGCAGGGTCATCAGCCCCCACGCCTTGGGACACCCCTCCATCACATCGGTGCGGGGGCCCACGTCCAGCTGGGGGACCCCGTCGAACAGCGCCGCGATCTCCCCCCGCTCGTCGGCCACCCCCACCCGCCGGGGAGGCGCCCCCTCCCCGGCGGAGACGGCCCGCACCAGATCCCGCAGGAGGGTGGTCTTGCCCAGCCCCGGAGGGGCCAGGATCAGGGCGCTCTCCAGCCGCCCGCCCTCTAACAGCGACGGCAGCACCTCCTCCGCCGCCCCGGGGAACTGCCGCGCCACCCGCACCGCAGCGGAGGACAGCTTCCGGATGGTCCGCACTGCCCCGTCCTCCAGGGCCACCGTGCCGCACAGCCCCACCCGGTGTCCCCCCTGGACGGTCAGGTACCCCCGGCTGAGCTGGTCCAGCACGGCGTGGACAGAGGCCCGGCTGGCCAGTTCCAGCAGCTGCTCCAGCTCCTGCTGGGTCACGGGGGGCCCGGCCAGTGCCCTCTCCCCCTCCGGCAGCACTGCCGCCATAGGGAGCCCCACCCGCAGCCGCAGCTCCTCGATCTGGCTCCGCCGGTCCTCCGGCAGGGACATCACCCCGCTCCGCAGGCGCAGGGGCAGGACCCGCGCCGCCTGCTCCACGCCGGATTCTCTCTGCGTCATCAGCCTGTCCACCTCCGTTTGACTCATCCTATGAGGACAGGCCCCCGCCTATTCCTCCTTTTTGTGTGATATTTTTCGCACATCTCTCTTGACATCTCTCCAGGGATGTGATATATTTCACTCACAACATGTGAGAAATATCTCTCATCTCAGAAAGGAGCCTCTCTATGCGGCACCCGTTCAACTATCTGTCTCTGCTCTCACTCCCCGCCCTGGCCGCCCTGATCTATTTCCCCACCGGGGACGCGGATTTTCTCGGCTTTCTCGGCTTTTTGGTCTTTCTGCGCTACCTGTGGGTCAACCCGGACGAGCTCTTCCTGCTCACCCTGCGCCGGGCGGCCACCAGCGCCTTCCTGGCTGAGTGCGTGCTCCTGGCTCCGCTGCTGCTCCTCTTTTACCTCCTGGAGCCCGGCTCCAGTCCCATGCCCCAGGCCCTGGGCCTCAGCTTCGCCCTCTCCCTGATCTTCTTCTGCCTGTTCCACACCTGGCTGGAGTGGAAGGAAAGCAGGGACTGCGCATGAGCCTGCGCACCAAGATCCGGGAGCTCCGCCTCCGGGACCGGCTCAGCCAGGAGGAGCTGGCCCAGCGGGTGGGCGTGCGGCGGGAGACCATCGGCCACCTGGAAAATGGACACTACAACCCCTCCCTGAAGCTGGCCATGGACATCGCCCATGTCTTTGGGTGCACTGTGGAGGATATCTTCTTCTTTGAGGACTGACCCAATCGGCCCTCTCCCGCCCCCGGAGACGCCCGCCAAAAATTTTTCAAGTTTTTTTCAAAAAGGGCTTGCATTATTTTGACAGGTGTGGTAATATACAAAAGCTGTCCGGTGAGTTCACTTCGGACCGCGGCTTTCCGGGTGTGGCGAAGTTTGGTATCGCGCTTGAATGGGGTTCAAGAGGCCCTGAGTTCGAATCTCAGCACTCGGACCAAACAATGATAATCCGAACTACATTATCCAAGTGGGTAATGTAGTTCGGATTTATCATTTCTATTGAAAATGTGCTTTGATGGACAAGGGCAGGATTGTTTTCCTGCCCTTGCCTTTTTTATGAAATCCATATATAATTATATAAACCGAATAAAGGTGGTGTGTTATATGAGAAAATCATGGTGGAAAATTCCTCTATATTGTATAGTTGCAAGTTGGATATGCTTTCAACTGGAAGTTCGTTTTTTGGTAAGATGGACAATAGTAACATTGCCAGACGGGTCAATATCTACAGATAGTACACGACGGTTAATTCTTAATATTGTGCTATTTATAATTGTTGTTGCAATTGGTGGATTTTTCTTTTTTCGTAAAATGACTCACAAAGAACTTTTTTGCTCTGCGTCTGTTTTGGTTGTACTCAATATTGTATTTGGCTTAATTGCTTATAAAATGCAAGGAATGTTTTCTTTTTATTTTGCCGAGTTAACAGAGTGGGATAGTCTTATTTCAAGCCTGCTATTCCAAGTTACTCAAAATGTTTGGATTTCTGCTGTAATCAACTGGATATTGCCTCCATATATTTTTGTTCTATTTGGGAAAAAAGCATCTAACGAGAGTTAATAAAAAGGCGGGAGCATCGTTTCAGATGTTCCCGCCCTGTGCTTTAGTCCTGTTTTGACTTTTCTTGTTCCTGCTGTGCTTTCCGCTCTGCCAACTCCCGCCCTTGCCCTTTTCGCTGTTCTATGCTATATTTCACTCACAATATTTCATTTCAAAGGGAAACTGCTATGGATTATGAATTTCAGCTCTCTCCATATGATGGATCATCTCTTGTTCCACAAGTCAGTTGTGCATTAGAAAAAAGGACTGAATCCATCTCAAGAGAAAAATACCCGAAGATGTGGAAAATCACCGATCATTTTAACTCAAAAAAAGTTTCTGAAATTGTTTTAAAAAGACGGCGCTTGCGATACAGGGTATATGGTATTTTACTTATCATTATGGGAGCATTTTTGCTTATCCCGGGATTAATGGAGCCGCAAGAATTGGCAGTCCCTTTATTTGCGGGTATTTTGGGCCTTTTGCTCGGTGTGTTTACTCTATGGAGCAGTAAAGCCCAAAAGCTACAAAGCGAGCGTTTTAATCAAGCCGCAGTAAAACTTTTGAAGGGTTTAGAGGCTCCTCCCCCTGTTCGTGTTCAGTTCACGCAAGGCGGAATGAAAATTGCAGACCAGCAGACAGTTCCATATTCTGATTTTAATTTTATATATGAAACAAAAGATTTATTTCTTTTGACATGGAATGAACAGGTAACTATTTTGCAAAAGAAAGACATGGTCTCAGGTAATAAAGATCAATTCATTTCTTTTCTGCAAGACCATATTAGACCATAAAAGTATCATATCACAAAACGGAGGTCAATATGAAGCGAAACCCAGCCATTGCAATCATAATGTGTCTGCTTGTATCATTCACATTTTCTGCCTGCGCGCCTGCGGCCCCCAGCGGCCAAACGCCTGAATTTTTTCATGACATTGGAAAAACACTGAGTGAATTAAAAAAAGAGCATCCTGAAGGCGAATTGATTGTAAGATTAGATGGATCTCCGGATAGCGCTGCTATATGTTTTGGGGACCCCGAGGCGGAATATCTTTACTACTTTTTTGGAACACAGAGCGGTGATGCTGAAAAGGCTATGAACGAATGTGAAGACCAGCTGAAATGCGCCGGTTTTGTCACCACCGCAAGCATACTCTTTCCAGACATGGAAGATGACATGCCCTTTGAAGATTTCTTTTCCTTGATCGGTGTGGACGACTATGAGTACTTGTTGGGACCAGAGGTAATAACTGGAGAGGGCTGGTTAAGATTCACGTATCATGATATGGAAGTCATGGTGAATACAAACGAAGCCGCTCCTGGCGGCGGATGGGATTTCACAGGAGCAGAGATCGTGAAGCGTGATGCTCCGGTATCTATTGCAGACCCAGAACTATCAAATGCCAATCAAGACTTAGCGGATGCGGTCATGTTCGATCAAACTGTGTCATGAGAACGCAATACTGCATCCGGCGTGTGCATTTATTTTTGAAGGATCGTCGTAAAGAGAACGATGACTGAATCAGTAAAAAAGGCGGGAACATCATTTCAGATGTTCCCGCCTTTTTCACACCGCATCTATCCGTTCTGCTCCCTGTCCTGCGGCGGGCAGAAGAAGGGCCGCGCCTCGTCAAACAGGTCGATCATGCCGCAGTAGTTGAACGTCTCATACTTCCACAGCCATTCCTGCTGCTCCTCGTTCAGCTCCGACTCCGTCAGCGTCTGGCCGTCCGCGGTGATCAGGCCCACCGGCGTGATCACCGGCAGCTCCTGGTACATCTGGGCCAGGAAGTTCATGTAGCCCGTCAGGGGCAGGCCGGCTGTCTGAGCGGTGAGCACCCCCAGATAGTTGGGGCTGAGGATCACGCCACTCTGCTCCGGGATGTCGTAGTTGGCCCATAAGAAGAAGGGGACGGCGTACTGCTGCAGCACCTCCGCCGTGGTGCGCTCCGACAGCTTTTTCCCGTAGAGCTCCTCGTAGAAGGCATTTTTCAGGGGCGGCTGGTGATCCCCGAAAAAGACGATCAGGGTGGGCTCCTCCACCTGGCTGTAATAGCCGATCAGTTCCTCCAGCGCGTCGTCGCTGGCCTGGGCCAGTGCGATATACTGCTCGGCACTGCTGTCCGCCGTGCGCAGCTGGGTGGACAGCCGGATGGTCTTGGTCAGGTTGTTCCATCCCTGGGCATATCCGCTGTGGTTCTGCATGGTCACATTGAAGACAAAGGCGGGAGAGGTGGTCCCGGTCACGTCAAAGATGGTCTCGTAGTCCGATCTGTCCGAGATATAGCGGCGGATCAGATAGGGGTCCTCCACGTCCTCCTGATACAGCTGGTGGTCAAAGCTGAGGCACTGGTAGGCGATGGGCCGGTTCCAGCCGGAGGACAGATAGGGGTGGAAAGCGGTCGTCTCATAGCCCTGGCTCCCAGCCAGGGCTGCCAGGGAGGGCATGCCCTCCTCCACATACAGCTGATAGGCCACCGTGTGCGGCGGCTGGAAGAGAGTGGAGAAGCCGGTGAGGTACTCAAACTCCACACTGGCCGTGCCGCCGCCGGTGACCGGGGAGTACATCCAGCCCTTGATGGTGTTCTCGGTCATGGAGTGGAGGAAGGGAGTGGGGTCCTCCTCCAGCTCCAGCCCCTCAAAAATGGTCAGGTCCGCGAAGGACTCGTTCATGATGGCGATGATGTTCACCGGCCGGGTGACGGAGCCGTCCGCCTCTACCGCCGGGTACTCCTCCGCCAGCTCCAGCACCCGGTCCCGGCTGTAATCCTCCGGCTTGTCCACCGAGCTGTACCGCATGGCCACCGTGAAGTTCAGCAGGAAGCCGTTGGCCTGGGTGACCCACTGCTGGGTGTAGATGCCCAGGGCGGGCAGCATCCCGGTGCAGAAGAAGGCGAAGCTGTAACCCGCGCCGAACAGGATCAGCAGGGCTCCGGCCAGCCGGGGCATCCGGTCCCGCCGCCGCTGGGCCGGGCAGGCCCAGACCAGGAAGAGGTAGGCCACCAGCAGAACGGCCGCCTGGACGATGTAGTGGTCCAGCGAGTAGTCGAAGTCGCTGGCCACGTTGGCCGCGGTCCGCCAGCCCGCCACATCCGCAGGGAACAGGATGCGCCCCCGGAAGCGCAGGATATAGTGGTTGAGCAGCCCCACCAGGAAGCACAGGGTGACCGCCACCGCCGCAGATCGCCGCCGCCGCCCCAGGATCAGCTGGCACAGGGCGAACAGCAGGTAATACCAGATCATGTTCATCAGCACCTGCCAGGCCGCCAGATCCTGGAACACATCGTTCTCATTCAGGATCTCCACCATCCAGAGGGCCGCCCACGGCCCCAGCAGGAACACCAGACGGGAGATCCACCGGTCCGGGTCCCCCCGCATGCTTCGGAAAGGACGCAGCAGGGTATCTTTACAGAAAAGCGCTCTCATGTTTATCCTCCAAAAACGGCAGACCAAATATGCCGTATTTTTATAGGATAGCGCGTCCCCGAAAAATTGCAATAGCCTTCATCAAATTTTAATGAACTCTGCATCCTTTTCCAGGGTATCCTCTGAAATAGACGAAGAAAAGGGAAAAAAGTTCCACCCTTTTTCTGCTATTCAAATATACGCTTTTGTATGAATATTTGTCAGGGGGCCGCCTCCCCGTCCGCGGCCTGCTTCTCAGTTTTCTCCTCCTGCCGGTGCGTTCTTTTCTGGTATTCGCTTTTTCACCAAAAAGACGGCCTTATTTTTCTCAAATTCGCATATTTATCTATTGACTATGCATGGAATAGTGGTTTATACTCAGGGTATCGCCCTGGCTTGCCGGGGCACCAAAATAAAGGAGATCTGTTTGAATGAAAAAGTTTCTTGCTTTGACCTTGTCCCTGGCCATGGCCCTGAGCCTGGCCGCCTGCGGCGGCTCCGGAAGCGGCTCCGCTTCCTCCGCCCCCG
>OGGQ01000169.1_pt1 | contig 91035 bp, 63 predicted proteins | sample 1571191 | NCBI WGS metagenome assembly OGGQ01 (sample SAMEA2582061, study PRJEB24529) | metagenome | biome: Human gut stool | place: China | collected 2011
TCCAAGGTGGTCTGAATCTCAATAGGAACTCCCAAAGAAGCCCCATTATCCAAAGTATAAGGCATACCAAATAAACGGGTCAGATCAAATAAAGCCAGTCCTCTCATTGCCAGTGCCTCCGATTTAATCCGTGCCACTTCTTCCGGCTTGGCATTCCCCGCATTCCCCGCATCCAACTTTTCTATCAGACTGTTAGCCTGATGGATCACTTTATAGGGTTGGTTCCAGACAAGGGTTATATTAAAATTATCATCCGCCGTAACATCAAAGAAATAGTAAGGAGAAACCCTGCGGCCTGCTCCTTTATTAATACGTGCCTGCACATCTTCTCCACGACAATCAGCATAATAAAGATAATTATCACCATAATAACTATGTGCGGATGCTAATCGGTATATACCATTCAATGCCACCTGTGCATCATCTATATTTTTAATGGCATCATCACTAGGAACTGCCGTAGAAGGATCTGTATTCAGCCAATCAGCAGTACACGAAACAAACATCAATGATACAGCCGCAACAATCGATAAATATATTTTTTTCATTTCGTTCTAATTTAAAGGAAATTCATTAAAAAGAGACTTCTATTCCAAAACTGTAAGTACGCATAGGAGGTGTTTCACAAAATACTTCACCGGAAACAGGCACTTCCGGATCATACTGGTCCCACTTTGCCCACGTCAACAAGTTACTGCCTGAGAAATACAATCTTGCTTTACTGACACCCAGTTTGGTCAACCACTGATCTGGCAATGTAAAGCCCAAAGTCAAGTTCTTTACACGTAAATGATCCGTGCTATGTACATAACGGGATGAATTCTGCGGTCCTGCTGCTTGGCCAAGTACAAATCGGGGTACATCTGTCACATCACCCGGCTTTTGCCAACGATCCAATTCATAAATGGGCAAGTTATAGTTCTGCTCTTTTGCACCGTCGGTTTCATTATAAGTTCCGGTTTTGTCAAAAGAATATCCTCCTAAAGAATAAGTCAATGTCAATGCTAAATCAAACCATTTGTAATTCACGATATTGGTAAAACCTCCTGAAATTTTCGGATCCACAGACTTATAAGGAATTGCCTGTGCTGCAGAAGCGTCAGTAGTAACTGTTTTGTCATAATTGCCATTTGCATCCTGTGTATTCATATAGTACAAAGCTTTTCCTGTTTGAGGATCAACCCCCGCATATTCTTTCACATAGAAGGTAGAATACGGCAACCCCACTTTATGGATAAACCAGCTTCCCTCGATAGACTGTTCCAATTTACCATCCAATGATACAATCTTATTTTTATTGTGGGTCATATTCAAAACAGAAGTCCAATTAAAGTTGCTACCGGCAAAGTTTATGGTACGCAGTTCCAGTTCCCAACCTCTATTATTCAGTTGTCCCAAATTCCCCAAATAATTTTGGAAACCGGTAGTGCTACTGATAGGACGATTGTAAAGCAAATCTTTCGTATCGCGATTATAATATTCCAAGCTGACAAAAATACGATTGATAAATGCCAGGTCGAGTCCCAAATTCAAGTTATAGTTCTTTTCCCATTTAAGGTTCGGGTTCGGTAATGCCGATTCATAAGATCCACCGCCTCCCATATAATTCTGCCCGTAGGAATAAAGTCCCATATATCCGTAAAGAGCACCCGGTTGATTACCATTCACACCATACGAGGCACGTATCTTTAAATCACTCAGCACACTCTTTATAGATTGCATAAATTTTTCCGCACCTACATTCCACATACCGGATACAGACCAAAAATTTCCCCAACGGTTCTCGGGTGACAGGCGTGAACTGCCGTCACGACGAAAGCTACCAGCAATATAGTAACGGTCATCATAATCATAGTTGATACGGGATACATAAGAAATCATTCTTGAATCCTGAGTAGAAGACACAAAGCTGTTCAATGATGCTGCATTATCCGGTTCCACCAAATAATCTGAAGGAAGTTTGGATTTATCCCCCATTGCTTTGTCAGTCTGATAATTTTCAATTTCATAAGCTATCAATGCGTCCACATGGTGCAACTGTGCTATAGTCGTATTGTATCCCAATGAAGTGGAAGAAATCAATTTACTATATTCTATAAATCCCTTTGCCGTCTGTGCATCACTACCACTTTTAGCTCCGGCTCCACTCAACGGATTCCAATAACGGGAATCTTTCTGAATATTATAATCATAGCTAAGCGTTTCTTTTAATTTCAACCCTTTGATAATATCTATCGAAGCATAGCCTGTAGAAAACATACGTGTCATGCGGGTACGGTTATAATCTGTACGGATATCACGCAACGGATTCACATTGCTACTGGGATATGACCCTACATAATTCCCTTCAGCGTCACGTACCGGAAAAGACGGAGTGGTGTTCAAAGCCACACAAAGGAAAGGATTAATAGATGATCCACGCTCCTCATTCATTTCCTGATTCAATTGAGAGAACATCACATTGGCACCCACTTCCCCACGGGAACCTACCTTCTGGGTTACATTCAAACGCGCTGTATATCTATCTAGATTAGAATTTTCCACCAAACCCTCCTGACGGTTAAAACCCAATGAAGAATAGAACGTAGTCTTGTCATTACCTCCCGATACGGACGCTTCATAACTTTGATGATGTGCCGTACGCATTAATTCCTTTCTCCAGTCAGTATATCCCAGTTCCGGAATGGAGGCATAATCATTGATATGTAAATCAGCATACTCTGTGGGCGACGCCAATCCCGCCTCCGGATTCTTGGCTATCTCATCTTGCTGAAAGTTCATCAAACCTTCATAAATTAGCTCTCTACGCTGCTCCCCATTCAACGTTGGACGGAATTCCACAGCAGCATTAGAAAAGCCACCATCAATTTTTAATGTAGCCTTAGCACGTCCCTTTGTACCTTTTTTAGTGGTTATCAGAATCACACCGTTTGCCGCACGTGAACCATATAAAGAAGCCGCCGCCGCATCCTTTATGACTGTTATATTTTCAATATCCGAAGGGTTCAGCGTACTCATTATATTCGTTTTAGAATTATTCATGTAAGCGGCATCTGCCGAGCCACCACTCAAGCTTCCGGAAGTCACCGGTACTCCGTCAATGACAAACAAAGGTTCTTTCGATGCATTGAATGACCCCATACCGCGAATACGTATACTTTGATTAGCACCCGGCTGACCGGAATTTCCCGAAATGGACACACCCGGAGTCATACCCTGCAACTTCTGTTCTACCGATACAACCGGAACGTTCTTCAACAAGTCCCCCCGTAATGTATTTGCCGAACCGGTAAATGAGGATTTGGAAAAATTACCATAGCCTGTCACCACAACCTCGTCCAATCGTTGTGTATCCGGACGTAAAGATACATTCAGTACCCCATTGGCAGGTATCTTCGCCGTTAGTGTACTCATACCTAAAAACTCAATCACTAATGTTTTGTCTTTGTTGGGAACTTCCAGAGAGAAATTGCCATCTATATCTGTCACCACACCGATAGATGTACCGGGTATTTTGACAGTAGCTCCAATTAATGGTTCTTTATCCTCTGCTGAGAGAACACGTCCTTTCACTGTTCTATTCTGAGCTTGCACGTACAAACCGAATAAACAAGCCAAAATGAAAAAAACATACCTAGATTTATTCATGATTTATATTTATATAATTATATAATAATTTATCATGTTCCGGTCAAAAGATATGCCAACAACAATAACCGCCCGTCAAATCACTGTATATTAACTAAATAAGCAAACAGAACATCTGTAAAACTGTAGAATAAATCCACATGAATGTAGAATTTGTCCACACAAAAAAAGGGTGTGATACCACACCCTCTCATTTAATAATTATTTAAAATTAATTTTTAGTATATCCCGGATTCTGCTCCATATCAGGACTAAATGTAAACTGGTCTGTTGGAATCGGTAAAACACATTTATAATAATCCCAGTCTATTTCCTCCACGATACCCGGTAAATGATATCCTCCCTTACGAACAATGGTCTTTCCATTTCTCAACATATCAAAGAAACGATGCCCCTCACCTATCAATTCTTTACTTCTTTCTTCCAACACCCTATCCAATGTATATTCAGCCGCCGTTACTTCTTTTACAGGATTAGCACGCTGCACAATTGCATTCAGATAATTCAAACCTTTTACGGCAGATGCCCCACCTATTTTCACTCCGGCTTCCGCCGCATTCAAATAGACTTCAGACAAACGGAAAATAACATAATTATTTTCAAAAGATGGAGTCGTAGCATCTGTTCCCGGCCATTTTTTCAACCACCATACATCATTTTTATTATAAACATTCTTTTCCAGCAACAGACAGCGAATATCATCCGGATCACTCAATAACTCATCCACAAATTTCTGAGTAGCAAAAATCTCACGATACCCATTCCAATGCATTAGATATGCCAATGAACTTCGTCCTCCATTATCATCTGTACTATTAGCAATTTCAAATAATGATTCCGTACCAAACGTATTTTTCAGATCCCATGCCGGAATATATTCATCACGTGTATAAAGACGGTACATTCCATTTCCTTCCACTTCTTCAATCAAGTTGCTTGCCATTTGAAACGCCTTCTCGTTATCATCATGATACAGATAAATACGAGACAACAATGCTCTTGCAGCATACGCATTCATCCGGCTGTTATTTTTAGAAGTACTCATTAAAGGTATAGCCTCCTCCAATGTATTGATTATGAACTCATAATCCTTTGCTACAGTGCTGCGTGGCGGATTTTCATCTAATGTAATTGCATGATCTACAATTGGAGCTCCCCAACCGGCCCCTTTATCCTTAGTATAAGGATAACCGAAACAACGGGTCAAGTCAAACTGGCAAAGTGCCATGATAGTCATCGCCTCACCTTTTAATTCCTTTAATCTTTGCTCTGAACCTTGCACTTTTCCATCATCAATCGCATTGATCACATTCCATGCATTACGGATAATATAAAAAGGACGTCCCCATAAATATCCGGCATTTAAGCTTGTAGAGCGATGATCATATAAATAACACCGGTTACAAGTTCTCCCGCTATTATAAGAACTCTGCATATCATCCCCTTTCATATCCCCATAAAAAAACATGGTTCCGCCATAATAGCCATAGCTGGACATCAAATCATACAATCCATTCACAGCATTATCTATATCCTGCTCTGTACTCAGTGCCAAATCCGTAGAAACGCTATCACCAGGATGAGTGGTTAAAAAATCATCCCCGCACGATACGGCCAATAAAGAAATCAAGCCTAATATAATTATATTTTTTTTCATAAACAGTTCGGTGTTAATTGATTAGAATTTAAGTTCAAGTCCAAATGCGAATGTTTTAAGAGGAGGAGTAAAATAACTTACAATTCCATTCAACTCCGGATCATATTGATCGTATGCAGCCCATGTCAACAAGTTGGTACCCGAAAAATAAATACGGGCAGAATTAATACCTATGGTTCTTAACCAAGACTGAGGAGCAGAAACGCCAACAATCAAACTTTTCAAGCGCAAATGATCTGTACTATGAATACCACGTGATGAGTTCCACCAGCCACCATACTCTTGTCCATACACATATCGGGGAACATCTGTTATATCTCCCGGCTGTTTCCAACGGCGGCGTAACTCTGTACTCTTATTGTATTGTGCCGTATAGCCGTCATCTTGCAAAGCATACATGGCACCATCGTAAGAATATCCACCTAAATGAAACGACAAATTAAAAGATAAATCAATAAACTTATAATTAAACGTATTCATCAATCCACCGGTTAATTTAGGATATATATCTTTCAACTCCACACGGTCGGCATCATTGGGATCATACACAATATTCCTGCTTCTATTGCCATTTTCGTCTTCTTTATTGTCATAATACATCGGGCGTCCGTCATTAGGATCCACTCCGGCATATTCTCTCAAATAAATTGTCGCATACGAACAGCCTTCCTTTCTGATATAATTTCCATCTATAAATTCCGGAAGATCCGCCAGTTTTACAATCTTATTTTTATTATGTGACAAGTTTAAAGAAGTTGTCCAACTAAAATCTTTGGTTTGAATATTACTTGAGCGTACTTCTATTTCAAAACCGGTATTTTTCATTTCACCCACATTCGTAAGAATACTGCCAAAACCACTAATAGAATTCAATTGCTTACTCATCAATAAATCCTTAGTCGTTCTGGTATACCAATCGAAAGTCAAATTAACCCGTCTGAACAGACTTAAATCAACCCCCAGATTCAATGCATAGTTCTTTTCCCAAGTCAAATCAGGATTAGCAATAGCATCTTCCCACGGAGCAGGTTTCCCATTATAAAATGCTCCGGTAGTATAAGTTCCATGATAACCATAATAACCGGTCGGCAGATTACCGTTCACACCATACGATGCTCTTAATTTCATATCCGACACAACATTCTCCCACGGTTTCATGAAGTTTTCCTGAGAGAGTCTCCATGAAGCGGAAACAGCCCAAAAGTTTCCCCAACGGGTATCAGGTGCCAATCGGGAAGAGCCATCACGACGGAAACTGAAACCTGCATAATATTTATCATTATATCCATAATTCAAGCTTCCCACATACGACACCATAGCATCTTCCTGCCTTGTATTAGTAAGATCAGCAGGTTTGGCACCATTATCCAACGACGGATTAAGTGTTTGCCCGTAAACCTGTTTCTCACCATACATATCCTCATAATCGTACTTCATAACCTCATACGCTAAGACCGCATTAATGTTATGTTTACCAAACGTTTTATTATATGCCAGATTCGTTTGTGAAGTATAACTCATTCTCTCAATCATCATCATCTGTCCGGATCCCTGTGTAGCTTCCCCATCTTTACCGTCAGGCGAGTAAAAGAAAAAGTCTTTATTTAAAGAATAGTCTACTGTAAAGATAGTAGATAACTTCAACCCATCCAAGATATGATAGGCAGCCTTGGCAGATGCCATTGTACGTGCCAGACGTGCATAATTTGAATCTACAGAATTCTCATACAGCGGGTTAATGCCTCCATTATTCTGGAAACCCGTATGATAGCTGCCATCCTCATTATAAATAGGTATAGAAGGGGTCAATTGATATTTTGAAGAATAAAGCGCACTGGCATAATACTGTCCCTCCGGCGTATGTTTATTACGAGTCCATGAAAAGGTAGCATTCATTCCATACTCAAATTTATTCCATTTACTGTTTGCATCAATACGACCGGTAAAACGTTCCATTCCTGAATTTATGCTTATACCTGTCTGATTGGTATATCCTAACGTACCAATAAAATTCGACTTTTCATTACCTCCGCTTACAGACAAACTATAGTCTTGCTGATGTCCTTTTTTCAATAAAGCATTTTCCCAATCAGCATATCCGTTGACCGGGCGTGCCGCATAATTGTCAATTTGTCCATCCGCATAAGCCTTTGCCTCGGCTTCCGAGTCCCCCTGATTCAAACGATAATTAACAAATCCCTCATAAATCAATTCCCTACGCTCTTCACCACCCATTATCGGACGATAATTGTAAGCAATATCCGTAATACCGTAAGTAGCCTGCATACTCACTCTCATTTTACCTTCCTTACCTTTTTTAGTAGTAATAAGGATTACACCGTTAGATCCTTTTGCTCCATATAATGAAGCAGAAGCGGCATCTTTCAATACGGTTATACTTTCAATATCCGCAGGATTTAATGTCTCGATCAAACCAAGTCCTCCCGCGCTGGCATTGGCACTTAGACCACTCATATCCCTAGACGCTACCGGCACACCGTCCAATACATAAAGAGGTTCTGTAGAAGCATTCATAGAAGCAATTCCACGCACCCGCACTGTAGCTTTAGAACCCGGCTGGGAAGAACTGGCTACTGAACTTAACCCCGGAATATTAGCCTCCATCATCTGTGCTACAGACACAACAGGCAATGACTCCAATTTATCCGTATTCAAAACAGAAGCAGACCCCGTATAAGTAGCCTTCTTAAAATCACCATAACCAGTCACTACCACTTCATCCATCAACTGAGAATCCTCCTTCAGCATCACTCTTATTTGCCCGTTAGCAGGCACTTTCACCTCCGCCGATTTCATACCGATGTAACTGATTACGATAATATCACCCTGTTTAGCATCAAGAGCGAAATTACCTTCAATATCGGTAATCATACCGGTATTGGTTCCCTTGATAATTACGGACGCCCCGATTAAAGGCATTCCGTTAGCATCCTGCACATTACCTGAAACATGTTTTTTCTGCTGTACGCTTTCCACACGATCTGAAACCGGAGAAGATAGTGCATGGTTTTCCACTGCGAGCACGGAGCTCAATCCTGTAATAGACATTGCCGAATAGGCAACTACAAACAAACATCTGCATTTGTCTGTAATTCGAGTGTGTGTGTCTTTATTCCTCATAAAATTGAGTATATTTATAAATACCATATATGAGTTCAGCTTATTCATACATATTCCAATCGTCATTCTGTCACCGAATAAGCCTAATCTTTCTCCGTATTATATTAAGGTTGTGACAAATATATAAATTAAAATCTATAAAAGAAACAAAATGAATATTTTTTTCTCCTCATATCGATAAATAAAAATACAACATTCATCCAAATAAAAAATGTGCCAAAAGTATTTACTACCTTTGGCACATACCCACCCGGCTGTTTGATATATCAATAAACTGCCGAAGCGATCACTTGTATAAACAAAATAAGGAACACCATTGCAATCGGATACACCGTAGCGTATGCAACACTCGGAATATTACTATCTACCATGGAATCGGCTGCCGCAAGACCGGGCGTACTGGTCATACCACCAGTGATGGTGCCCAGCAAATCCAACAAACTGATTTTAAAGACCAACCTGCCAACCACAACAGCAACCAGCATAGGCACAACAGTAATGGCCGCCCCCACTCCGAACAATAACAATCCGCTCTCCTGAAAAGTAGCCACCAGATTCTTACCGGCAGAAGTACCGACCTCAGCCAAAAACAGCAATAAGCCCAACTGACGTAACAACTGATTGGCAGGACCGGACATAGACCACAATATGGGTCCTGTCTTTCCCACGGCACTCAGCAACAATGCCACCATCAATACTCCTCCGGTCAATCCGGGTGAAAATGAAACGCTGTCTGAAAATGAAATATTTATTTTACCGAACAATACACCTAATACAATCCCCATAGCTATCGGGAAGAAATCAGTATCAGACAACTGTTTGGCATTATTCCCCAACAAACGAGCAACGCCTCTGAGTCCTTCCCGTTCACCGACCACCATCAACTTATCACCGAATTTCAAGGCCAAATCCGGAGAAGGTGACAAGTCTATGCCGCTTCGACGGATACGGGTTACCGTACAACCAAAGTTACGTTGTAAATTCAGATCTCCCAATTGCTTGTTTATCATATCTTTCTTTGTCAGCAATAAAGATTCAATCTCCTGTGTCTGGTCCAGAGGCAATTCGCCTTCCTCTCGTTCTCCAACCAATACGGCAAACTGATTCAGCGCTTCCTCACTTCCCACCGCCTGCACATAGTCCCCTTCCAGCAACATGGTATTCGCTTTAGGCATCAATATAGAATCCTCATGCTTTACCCGCGAAATAACGGCTCCCGTCATGGCACGCGCATTTATTTGCGCCAAAGTACGTCCGAATACCGCTTGATTGGTCACTCTGAAAATGCAAGTTGTCAGTTCCGGAAAACCGCTGCGCCGTTCCAGTTCCAACCTGCGCGCTTCTTTATCCAGATCCACCCGCATAATCTTGGGTAACAGCTTCACAAACAAAATCACCCCTATCACTCCAAACGGGTAAGCAATACCGTATGCAATGGAAGCCAACGGTGAATTTGTACTGTCTATAGCTACCGCCAGACCAGGCGTACTGGTCAATGCCCCTGCTATCAATCCCACCACACTGGGCGTATCAATGTCGAAAGCATACTTCAGTCCTACCGCCGTCAGACAGGCAGAGCAAATAATAAGCATAGTAATAAGAATCAGTGTCTTTCCTTTACTCCTGAAAGAATCAAAAAATCCGGGACCGGCCTGAATACCGATGGTAAAGATAAAGAGCACCAAACCGAAGTTCCCCAATTCTTTAGGAATGATCACACCGAAATGTCCGAAAAGCAAGGCAATGAAGATAACGGCCGACACATCCAGCGACAAGCCCTTTATCTTAATCCTCCCTAGCATAAAACCCAACGCTACAATAAGAAAGAGCGAGAAATAAGAAGAATGCAGTAAATCAATTAACATATTTTTAAGAGGTTAGTTTCAGAGCACAAAGATAGTAAAAAATGCCAAATGCTGAAACCTTCCCCTTATGATTCCATTTTATATTTTCAGATCGCCCATTTAATGATACATATAGATTTCAGATCTCCTCTTTCGGTGGTCTGATAAAACATTCATTTAATATCAGAACTTCATTATATCCCAATACTTTAACCTTATAAGTATATAAACATTCCAACAAATCATCTTGGGTATTCTGAAAAGCAGTAAACGGTGCCCTATGGGAATGTTCAGGTATAGATATATTTAAGTAAATCCGATGTGATTTATAATCTACAATATTCAATTCCACCAATTTGTTCAATGTTTCATACAATTGTTTAAAAGCATCTCCTGCATTCCTCTCTATGTTCTTTTCCAAACAATATTTAAGTTCAACCAAGCAAACCCATCCCTTACTGCTTGCCCTACTGGAAACAAACATACATTCACACTGATCAGAACCTTTCAACACAGCCGGATTCTCCTCAAAATTCACTGCCCAATAAGTCGTTTTTCTTGGATTAATCAAATGAAAAGAAGCTATATCATCAGGATCTTCTTCCTTTATACATACTTTCCGTTTACCGGCTGTCGCTTGTGTATAATCCATGACATAGGCGTCACCTGTCATCTCATTATATCTTGTAAAAGCTTCAATCCTCATCACAATAATCCATTAAGGCAGCAAAGTCTGTCATGATATTCTTCATTATCCGATCAAAATAGTTATTGCGAATCAATCCTCTTTCATCTTGAATAGTATAGTTCGGATTCTCTTTATAAGGAAAAAATTTTCCATTTTTAATCTCCCATACAGAAACATCCTCCGGCTTGACAAACGAATCCTTCATCTTTTGTAATCCCTCCTCTTCTTCCGGTATATTTTCTTGTACCAAAGCCCCCAGCATGCAATTATTCAGTGCATAAAGCAGATAAGGGCTGTGGGTAGTCATCAGTAAATGATCCCGTCCGCTATTGATCATCTCCAACAGATCATAGATAAGATCTTTTTGAGTTTCGGGAAACAAATTCAACTCCGGCTCTTCCACTATAATGTTGGAGTAATGAGGATGAGAAATATTCTCTTCAAGTTCCAAAACGGTTTCCAACAAATTATCCAAAGAATCATTACCCGCTTTTTTCAAGATCTTTGCTGTTCCTAATATCTTTTTGAACCCTGGAGAAAGCTTTGCTTCTTTTACTGCCTGATTCAAGAATTCCTCATCCATAACAACATTCATTTGTTTGGAAAACATTTTAATATACTCCCTGGACAATGCCCCTTCTATTCTGTCTTTCTTTTCAAAAGAAATATCTTCCTGATGATCATATATCCAATGGGTTAAATAATATACATAAACATACAACGGCACAACCGACTGCAACCCGCTGGAAGCCTCCTCCAATCCTATTTCTTTTCCATCTTCCAGCACAATCATATCCTTTTGGGATGATTCGTCATAATAATACTTCAATTTCAGTTTCAGCAAATCGACAGCATTTTTCTTTTGGAACTTTTGATGAACTTCCAACCAGTCAAAAATAAAGCTTCTTGTATTATATTCAGGCATCTTCAATGACGCAATATTGGGTAACGTAACAGCATTTCTTTCAGCGGGTATATAAGCGACTTTGCCAATTTTGCACCTTTCAAACCCGTCTTTTAATTTAGCGAAGCACATATCTTTTGTATAACAAAAATCAATAGCATCACCCACAAAGAATATAGCATATCCTTCATTCAGATAGTTTTTCAATTTATGAAACTCTAGCAACTGTTTTTCCACAAAGCTCCAACTTACATAATCAGTGTTACGACGCATCAGCACATCCTTTTCCAACCATAGACAGAAACTGATAACCTTAGCTATTGTACTTTTCCCACTGCTTTGCGGACCAATCAGCATGTTCACTTTATTCAAAGTAAAATCAACATGCTCTATCGGACCTATCTTATCTATTATAAATTTTGGCATAAACTCTGTTCTGACGAATTCAAACTTTTTAAGAGAACAAAGATAAACTATTTATTCCTACCGGCAAATAAAAAAATACTTTATTGCACATCCAGCGCATCCAATGCCAGTCCCTCCATATCCGGTGCGGAAAGCACCACCTTATAATAGCCTGCATTGATATACGTACCCGTCGTTGTACTCAGCATACGCCACTTTCCGGGAGTTTCGGCAAAAGTCAGATTATCTTCCTTCAGTACCACCCCTTTGGAATCAATGAACTGCATACGCACCTTCATAGGCTTCCCTGTAACATTCATGTATTTAAAACGAAGAGCATAGACTTGTGCCAGACCGGTAGAAATGTTCCAAGTAATACTGCTTTGTGTACCTTTACCAAAGAAAACCCCGGTTTGTTTCTTAACCTCTTTCTTTATGAACTTACCTTTCAGCACAGCATCCTCCGCTTGATAAGTCACATTGGCACGGGCGTTTTTATCTTCAGGCAGTAATTCTTTGGGAGTCTTTTCCATCACCTCCTTGTCTTGTGCAGCCCAGCTGAAGCTATGGACAGAAAAAGAGCGAACGGAATCCAAGTCGCCTTTACAAGCTATCGCAATGCCACAAATCAAAGCTTGCCCCGCTTTCACCTCCGGAAAATTAATCTTCAAGACTCCCCCTTTCACGATAGCATTCACCACCTTTTTGCAAGCGCCGTCATGACCCGCTTCAGCCCATACATCCAAGTCGTCCAGAAGTACTTTATCATTTACCGCTACATCAAAAATACGCAAGCCTTCACAATCCGTCTGTACGCCGCCTCCTGTACCATGCCAGGGTTCTGTAAAATAAAGTTCCACACGATACTCGCCATCCGGAACGGGAAAGCGGAAGTTCAGCTTATGGCGTCCGAAGCGGAAAGTCTGGAACAGTTCCCAGTCCCTAGTGCCATGAATGGGATCATTCGTGGTACGCTGGCTCGCCTGATAAGGGCTCAACAACTGTACACTATCCGACGGATGAACAAACGATTCCGCCCACGAATGAGAATAACGGCTGTTATCCTGCGCCCAGACCTGACCATACGTATCCGTATAAGCGTCTCCTCCGCAATTCAAACGATAAAGATACGTATATCCCTCAGCTCCTTTCAACAAATCAGTTCCGTTCAACCGGTCGGCAGCAACAGGCACTATAGCAGAACCACGGTAAAGAGCTTCAAAATGAGGAGCTTTTTCCAGACCGTTCAGCACCAGCACATCTTCCGCTGCCGGTTTTCCTTTAAAGTACCCCACAGCACGAAGCACATTGTAACGGATATCGCGGTTTTCCCACATGAAATGAGTCCCCACCCCATGATTCAATTTCCGTCCCAAGTATTCAGCATCCACCGCATCATTGTACAGCAACACACTGTCACAATTGCTGTACGCCTCAATGGTAGCCCGTCTGCGGCCTGTCGCAAAACGGTCCTCCCATGTATGAGATGCCAGATAAACCATCGGATCTTCGGAAGCCGGCACATAGTTCGCGCGATACATATAATATACATCCAGCGGCTCCTCCCACGGAGTCACCAATCCTTTATAATTAAATGGTCCCACCTTATCTATCCGGCGATACGCTTCATCCGGCTGGCGGCGTCCCGGATTATCATGACTGCTGAATATCCATTGGAATTGTCCGCACACACTGTCCTTTGCCTGTTCCGCCAGTCGTATCTTGGTTTCCATCAGCTGGCACATACGCTCCTCGCTCCATACACCATTCACATCAAAAGCTGCCGGTTCCGTATGCAATCCGATGCTGCGCCATGCCCCATATTCACCGTTCAACAACTGATTCTTCTGTGACAATTCACGGCCATACTTATTCACATCACCACCATAGGTTCCACTCCAGTTCTGAATAACATTCCAATCTGTCCCATCACCACCGTTACACGTAGTAATCACACGCATGGTACGGGCCGTAGGATCCATTTCCCGGATAATCTCACTACACTCCTCGGCAAACTCCTTAGGCAGCGTGCTTTCGTTCTGCAATCCCCACATCACCACACTGGGCGAGTTACGACGCTCTTTCACCCACTGGCGGAGCAGTTTCTTGAAATTCTCACGAAACTCCGGAGTATCATACCACACGTGGGCCGAAAACTGAGTCCACCACAAGCCCCCTTCCTTGTCCCAATATTTCTGATAATCCAGGTGATGGGGCTGGTGAGCGTCACGGAAAGCGTTGAAACCCGCCGCACGGATCTGTTTCACACGGGCTGCCACCTGCTCACGGCTGAAAGCATGGCTTTGTCCGAACTGATGTTCATATTCACACACTCCATTGATAAAGACAGGCTGTCCGTTCAGATAGAACCGTCCGTCACCATCCTCCCGTTTCACCGGCCAACTGATGGTACGGATACCAAAGGGTGTACTAATCTCATCCGTAGTACTCTTACCACGCTTTATCATACTAGCCAGTTTATACAAATAAGGATTCTCCGTACTCCATAAAACAGGATTCTGCACTAGCGATTGTTGCTTCACCACCTTCCTTTCACCCGGCTGCAAAGTCACCTTCTCCGTCAGGCGGAACACCTGCTTGCCATCCGCATTACTGAATTTATTAACCACTTCCACCGTCTCAGCAGTCTTTCCGTAATTTTTCACCTCCGTTTCCACAAAGACAGTTCCCGCCTTATCATCATTCCAGATATGCACTCCGAAAGGCTCAATGCGGATCTCATCCGTAGCCTCCAGCACCACGGGACGGAAAATTCCCAAAGGCTGGGAACCTTCGCTGAATCCCCATTCCGAGGAACAGCCACCGCACACCCAAGGCATGTCGGCTATCATTTCAGGATGTTCCGCTTTCACTACCAGCTTATTCTCTCCCAGCTTCAACGCATCCGTCACATCCAATGTCAGCGTAGTACGCCCTACGGGATGACGGCCGAAATCCTTTCCATTCAACGTTATAGTGGCATACGTCCCCACTCCCTCAAAACGAAGAAAATAACGTTTTCCGAATGAAGAGTTGGAAATTAGAAACTGAGAATCATCCAATGTGAAGGTCTTTTCGTATATGGCAGTACCGTGCAAATTACCATGTGTCAGTTGGCGGTAGCCATAATAATCATCCCAGTTATGAGGAATATTTACTTCTATTGCCTTTTGAGCAAACAACCCTTTCAGATGAGTTGCTTCCGTCAGCCATGTTTTCCATCCTTTATCCAATTCCATCACCATCCGGCGATTCTTCACCTCCCGTTCCGGGAAATGCACTTGTGAACGTCCCATCGGTTTGCTGGTAGCAATGGCTATACCACGTTGTTCCGCGTCATTCACGGCACAATAGAAATGATACACCACCCCATTGTATTTCACCACATAACTCTTATGAGCGAACAATTCATCATAGTCTTTAGAAGGGATAATCAAATCCGCCCCTTTCCAATCCGTCCAATGTACTAGGTCATAACTGGCAGCAAATGTATTAAATGCCTTGTATTTGCGGCTCGGTTCAAAAGCCGAGAAATAGAACATGACATACACATCGCCCATTTTCTGGATATGCGCATCCCCCGTAATGGTTCCGTCCGCTTCGTGTGCAAAGACCGGATTGCCCGGATATCGTTTCCATTTCTTCATATCTTTGGACAAGGCGATACCCACCCGTTCCGCTTTCAAATCCGTTTCCGGATGCCGTCCTGCCGCGTTATAGAACATGACGAAAGGTGCGCCCAATGTTTTCTCCTTATCCCAATAGACCACACTCTTATATTGAGTCAGCTTTTCCCACCATTGCGCGTCTTTATCATGGATACTCATCACGGGCTGGTCCTGTGCCTGCCATTCATGGGCGGAACCCAAAGGCCGGTCTGTCCAGGCCAAACCAATATACAGCGGCTTGTTCACCGATTCATATCCGGTCCCTTCCCCACCCAGATAAGTCATCCAATGCTTGCCTTTATACGTCTGCAGGGCATAGCTTCCTCCCCACTCCATATCCGGCAATGCAGGGAAACCACCACGCTGGTTGCAATCCCAGAATCCGTCACGATAAGACAAGACACGTCCCAATGTACGCCATTCCAACAGATTATCACTTTCGGCTATCCATGTCTCGTATCCACGTCCGTCCAGTCCGCTCTTACCATTATAAACCACGTAGGTCATATACCACTTATCCCCTTCGCGGAACACGGTAGGGCAGTCTATTTTATGCTTGTTGTCGGCCGGAGCTACAGCCAGCCCATATTTATAAGGAGTCTTGGCTTCCTCATAAATCTGCTCCATGCGCGATTGCGGAACTTCACGTTGGGCGTATGTTCCCAATGACAACAGTGAAAATGCCAGTATCAATATCTTCTTCATAATTATCTTTTTATCTATTGGCAAGACGGACAAAAGAAGAAAATGTACCCATTCAGAGAACTTTTATCTCATTCTCTATTTTTACCATCACATAGCAGGGGTCAGCTCAACATTCAATCCCAAAGCAGAAGCAATACGATAAAAAGTAGAAACCTTAGGCTCTGTTTTTCCTGTTTCCACACGGGAAATATAAGACTTATTAGTCCCTATCTTTTCGGCAAGTTCCGCCTGTGTCATATTTGCTTTCTTCCTTGCCTCTTCAATTATTTGCCCGGTAAAGAAAGCATTCATTGAACAATATAACAATATGCCCTTCATCATAACAGAAGAAAATCCTATAGATATTACCTTGCCACTCTATTCTTAACTCATACAGACCCTCTTTAAGAAACTTCACATACTTTGCCGGTAGTCCATCTTGAGTCTTTAATAAGAGTAATCCATATAGGACTTTTTCTTGCGTACCTTTATCCAGAGCATCAAAAAAATCTTTAATAGTAGTTTTCGTATGCTATTATCTTTCTGCTCATACGACAAAAATAAAAAAAAGTTTATCAGTTAAGCAACTTTTCCTTATAAAAATCTTAGAACTATGTACAAAAATAGCGTAAAATTCTCAAGATATACTTGAAAATTTTACGCTATACTACGGATTCCAGCCTCTGGAACTACGGCTACTAATAGAACATCCAGTCCATCGTTTCCTCCGCACCGGCCAGTCCCGCATTACGTGGAGTTACCTGTGCGTCTGTAAATCCCAACACCATCGTATATCCTTTCGGCAGCAACAAGGTATGCTTTCCAGCCTCAAAATGATAAGCATGTACATTTGCCAGCGGCATACCCGCTATGCGTACGGCATTGGTCAGTTTCGGTTCCGCCTGACCGTAATCATTGGCAGAAGCGTCCGTTTCCAGTTTCGGAGCTTTCGCATACTTCTTCTGGTCATCACGGAAATAACCTACCAACAAGTTCACCGGAGCAGCCGCTTCAAACTCTATTGTCGTACCTTCCTTGCGCTGCACATCCCCGTTCATTCTATAAGCAGTCAGCCCTTCCAGCTCGGCGGCCAACGCATCTACCTTGCCCGGCACATTGGAAAACAGGCTTGCACCCGTCGCCAGTTTCACCGGAGTCAGTCCGTTCAGAATCTTCACATTTGCGGCGGACAAAGGTTTTATCTCAGCTGCACTTTCCGTCACCTTACCTGCCGCCTTATCTTTCAGCAACTGCAAGTTCGCCTTGAAATTAGCCAGTTCATTTTCATAATGCACCAGCATCTCTTTCCAGGTCTTGTTCTTGCCACCGTCACCACCGATAGGAATACGGCGTTGCGCGGTCTGCATACTGTTGGCATAATAATAAGTACTATCCGTCAATGCCACCAGCTTGCGGTAATGATCCAGACTTTGTTCCATCAATGGAATAGCAGCGTCCAATTCGTTCAGATCCTTTCCCCACTGATAGTTTAAGACACGCTGCGCAGCTTTCACTTTCAGGTTAAACGCGTATGCAAACTCACGATAGCAATGCATGTCATTCTGCAAACGTCCGAACTCCTCTTTATTACGAGTCACCGCTGCGGCAGCCTTATCAATGGCCGCCACCGCCTTGTCACCGTGTTCCACCACCTGCGCCACAATATCCAACGGCAATTCGCCCACATGTGGCTGTTTTTTCCATTCTTTCTCCACATATTCTATCAGCTTCTCGCCCTCCGGCCCGCAACTCTCATAAAATCCCGGATAGATAGTATATTTATAAGGATTCACCAACTGACTCATAAACATACCCAGCAACAAAGTCTGCCGGTTCCCTTCCGTGATGCCGAAACGGCGGAGCAACTTCGGAGCAATCTCTCCACTCTGCTCATATGCCTCCAGAATATCTCCAGCTTCGGCAGAAGTCGTACCATAATAATCACCCAACTGCTTGTCCCAATATTCCACTTCAGATGAACGGTCCCGATGACAGTTCCATGCATAGCGTCCCCAGGTTTTGTACCATATCCAGTCACGGTCCAGCTGATACTCCCGTTTGCCATCCGGCAACTTATCAGCCGTGTACGGCCAGTCCCAATAAGAAGCCTGCGGATACAGATGCAGGGCATTTGCTCCATGTACATTGTGCATGGCATTCACCGCTTTCTGTACAAAGTCGGGAGATCCCCAACGCCACGGTTCCAAGTTTGCCAGAATATGCACATTACTGATATGAATACTTCCCAAAGCACTCAGATCCGAATGTATCTTGGACCAAGGACCTCGCGGTTCGTAAGTAGTCAGTGACTCACCATTGTATTTATGCATGGTATAGAGGTTCTTGTATAACGGCAGCGCGGCATCCATCACCATCTTGCAGTCCGTATCGTGCGCACGCAGCAAGATGGGCGGCTCATCCGTACGCCCCAGTGCCTTCAACCCGTCCTTCACTCCCGGAATAATGGTTTTGGTAAACCACTCCACATCATCCTCGTAGGTATCCATCGCTTCCCCCAAGCATACCAGCAAACCCACATTGGGATATTTTTCTATAAACGCGGCCACCGACTTACGTGTATAATCACTGATCAGCGGAGTAATAGGACGGTTACGATCCTGTGTTTTCAACCCGTAATGCTCGGCAAAAGGCTTGCTTAACAATATATTATAAAACATCTGGATCACAAAGATACCTCTCTTGTCCGCTTCGGCAGTCAGAAACGAGAACATTTCCTCATTTTTCTTGAAAGTTTCCTCATCCACTTCTACGGCAAAAGGATACTCTTCCAGCTTCACCAAGGAAGCAAACGGATGCCCGTTCCACAGATACAAGGAATTCATACGGTTTTCCACCAGCATATCCAGATATTTTATCCATTGTTCCTTATCATAAAACCAAGGGAAGCTCTCCGGCGTATAGGGATACTCATACACCCCTCTTCCGGGCAGGTATTCCATTTTCTGAATCCCTACACAACCTCCGCGAAGCACCATTTCGGGAGCATCCGTCAGTTGTGCCGGAAACTTCAAATCCTTGTATTGTCCTACATGATCTATCAATTCACGACAGCCGTAAATCACACCGTTTCCGTCGTTTCCTGTCACTGTAGTCATGTTTCCACGGGTAGAAATGGTAAATCCCTCCTTTTTCAGTCCGGCTGTATCAGCAGCCTGTTCCAGACGGATGCAGACCTCATCTTTATCTATACCGGCAGTATCCGACAACATAACAGACGAATACCCCGCATCTTCCAGCGCTTTTTTCAAATGTTCTCCAGCAAACAGCACCCGGTTCGACGCTTCCTGCGGCATCACAATATTCACATTGGGTTTCTCGCACCCCCATAACACGCACATACATGCGACAAGTGTTCCTAGCCTGATATTTTTCATTCTTTTCATATAAATTATTTACAGTTAGACGAAAAAAACAACAAGACGTACTCACAAGACCTCCGCCAATCGTCAAAAAGCGAGGAAAAAGCACAAGCTATCACAAAAAGAAATAAAACGATGAACAAATAAACTCATCCGGACTTTTAAAATTAACTCAGAGAATGCGCATTTAAACTGAGAAATATACAGTATCTAAATTTTAAAAATGAAAGAACAATGAAAGAAAAATCTAACCTGACCCTATTTATGGAACAACTTATCCGGTCGCTAAAAGAAGAAGAGCGTTTCAGTACCGCCCACATCTACCAAAGCACATTGAACGCCTTCATGCTCTTCTGCAAGACCGACACCATCCGGTTCAACCAGATGGAACGTTCATACCTGAAACAATTTGAGAACCACCTGCGTAACAAGGGATGCACCTGGAACACTGTTTCCACTTATATGCGTACCTTGCGAAGCATCTACAACAAAGCCGTGGACGATGGTCTGACAGAAGAAAAGCCCCGTCTTTTCCGTCACGTATATACTGGTGTAAAAGCCAATACCAAACGCGCCCTCGATGCCAAAGACATGAGCAAATTATTAAGTGCCTCCCTTCCACGCCCCTTGCCGCAAAGTATGGAAGAGAGCCGGGCATGGATTACCCTAATGTTCCTGTTACGCGGGATGCCCTTTGTGGATCTGGCACACCTGCGCAAAACAGACCTGCAAGATTCCGTTATCTCCTACCGCCGCCACAAAACAGGAACCCTGCTCACCGTAGAGATTCCTCCCGCTGCCATGAACCTTATCAAACGGTATCAAAATACAGATTCCAACTCCCCCTACCTGCTTCCCATTCTCAGTGGAAACCGGAAAAGCGAAGAAGAATATGCAGAATACCAACATGCCTTGCGGAAACTGAACTATGACCTGAAACAACTGGCGGTATACTGCGGAATCAAACTCAATGTCAGTTCCTACACCAGCCGCCACACTTGGGCCACTTTGGCTAAATACTGCCACTTTTCGGAACAATTGATTTGTGATGCCCTAGGGCACTCCTCCACAAAGGTGACCGAAACCTATTTGAAAAGTTTTAAAAACGATGAATTAGACAAAGCAAATAAAGTAATAATTAATCACATTAACATTTCTATATAATCAATTTTAAAACTTCACATTACATTATAAAACAGTAAATTACAAGACTGTTACTTTAGAAGTAACGGAACAGATTTTGGAAGCAAAAGTATACAAACTTTAGATACAGTGCAAGATTTCTACACTTTTTTTTCGTTTTTATTTCAAAAAATTTTTTTATTCCGCATATAGCCCTCCCTGCCCATACTCTGATCGTCAATATGAGTTAAGCTACATTCCCAGTCTTTTATCTTCTCTAACAGCCACTAAATCTTTATTTTACTGCTGTTTTCATGTTTTTTTCCCTCCCTCCTTCCCTTCCGTTACTTCTAAAGTAACAGAAAAAAAACAAAACAAAAATATTGACAATGCGACATTCTTACTTATTTATAATAGCAATCATGCTAGCAGTTATGACTCCGCGTATAGCCTCGGCTCAAAGTATCGCTGTAAAAAGCAATGTTCTTTATGACCTTACCGGCACTTTCAACCTGGGAGGAGAAATAAGGTGTGATGACACCCATTCATTCAATCTGAGCGTCAACTATAATCCCTGGAATCTGGGAGAAAACAAAAAAATGAAACATATTCTGATCCAGCCCGAATATCGTTGGTGGCTCAATGAAACATTCATAGGAAGTTTTTTCGGGGTGCAAGCCCATTTCGCCCAATACAATTTCGGTGGAACCACTCCTTTTACAACAGTAAAGAACAACCGTTATCAGGGTAATCTGATAGGTTGCGGCATTACCTATGGACACCAATGGTTGCTCAGCACATTCTGGAGTCTTGAAGCAAGCATATCTGTCGGATACGCCCATCTCACCTATGATAAATACGGTCCCGCCAAAGGAGACGCACTTATTAAGAAATCCCACTCCAACTATGTCGGACCTACCCAGCTAGGCATATCATTCATTTATTTCATTCAATAAATATAAAAGCAAATATACCCTATCAGTCATGAAACTCAAGACAAACATACTATTCAGTCTTTTATTATGCGGCACCTTTGCCACTGCACAAAACCTGAAACTTGATATCCTGCCTCCCTCCGTTACTCTCGGACAGGACTCTGCCATAGTGTCCATGAAAATGACTCTCAATGTTCCCCAGATGGACACCAAAAGCCATATCCGTCTCACCCCTGTCCTCACAGACGGAACCCACACTGCAGAATTACCTCAAATTCTGCTCAACGGAGAACGTGCACATCGGCTATACCGCCGCACCCTGGCGCTCAACAAACGAAGAGGCAAAGCGAATGTAACTCCCGTATTTACCGCTATCCCCTTGACAGACAGCGATCAGACTATCCACTACCGTGCTTCCCTCCCGGCAGCCGACTGGGTACAGTTCGCCACATTGAACCTCAAGAAAGAAGTCATCAACGGCAACGGAGAGAAAGTACAAAGTGAAAATATCCCCATTCCGGACAAAGCAACCCATATAGCAAAAGTAACAGATAATTTCGTTCCCCAACAGGACAGGAACCGGGAAGCTCCTATGGCAGCAGCCTCACCCTCTGCCCCCGTTGTTCCGGAACACCGTCCTGTTTCCCCTGCCCCGTCTGCACCATCTGCCAAACCATATTTCAAAGGAAGCTATGTATCTCCCGAAAGCGACGCAACCGATGAACGCAACCAGAAAGAGCTGAACTTCAGTCTGGACGAAGCGCGTGTCATAGCCGAAATCAATCCGCAGATGCTTTCGTTACGCGAGCTTTACACCGTAGCCATCAGCTACAAGAACATTCCGGAACAGTTCTACAAAATCATAGATATTAGTGTCAAGATATATCCGGCAAGCCCCGTTGCCAACCTCAACGCCGCTGCTGCCGCCATCGAACGGGGCAACACACAGGCAGCCGGCCGCTATCTGCAAATGGCTTCCCATGAAACGCTTGCCTACAAGAACTGCCGTGGCGCCTACGAACTGTTGTGCAACAACACCTACGAAGGCATCCGCCTGCTGAAAGCAGCCAAAGCCGAAGGCTCGGAAGAAGCCACCTATAACCTGAAAATATTCTTTGAATCCAATCAAACCAATATACAATAAAATATGAAAACCCGGTATATCCTTTCTTGTCTTCTGCTCGGCGGCGCCCTTTCCGTTTCCGCACAGAAAATGGCTGTCAAAAGCAACCTGCTTTCCGCCGCCAACGGTGCGCTGAATGCCGGTGTGGAATATGCCTTCGGCTCCAAATCCACATTCGATTTGTCCGGCAGCATACGTCCGTGGAAACGCTCGGAAGGATATGTCAACAAATATTGGCTCATACAACCTGAATACCGCTACTGGACTTGCCAGAAATTCAACGGCAGTTTTTGGGGAGCCTATCTCAACGGAGCGCAGTTCAACGTAGGAGGGAAAAAGATGCCTTTCGGGCTCTTCCCCTGGCTGAAAGAGCACCGATATGCAGGCTGGCTGGCCGGTGGAGGCATAAGTTATGGATACCACATCATGCTCAACCGCCACTGGAATATAGAAGTTTCCGTCGGTGTAGGGTATGAATATATCGATTATAAGAAATATAAATGCCCTGACGTGTGTGCCGAATTACTGGAAAAAGGCCATTATCACTATTTCGGCCCCTCCAAAGCATCCCTGAGTATAGTTTACATATTTAACTAAAGAGCCATGAAATATTTATTCTATTTTATATCATTTATTTTTCCTACGCTTTGCTCATCAGCGCAGCCGGCAGAACGGGACAGTTCGATTTACATCGCCTCCTCCCAGCTCTACCGGATGGGAGAAAGTCTGGTAGTGTCCATGCAAGTAGACATTACCAGACAGATTCCCTCTAACGAATCAGTCATACTGGTTCCCCAGCTCAGCGACAGCCTGGACAACTTCATCCAGCTTCCCGCCATCTATGTGAACGGTCGTAAACAACATATTTTCTTCCAACGTGAAACCGGCCGGCAGGAAAAAGACTATGAAGAGTTACGCCGCCGTAATGACCGGAAACAAAGCGTACACTACTTACGCAGCATCCCCTTCACTCACTGGATGAAACATGCCTCCTTGCATCTCATCGAAAAAGAATGCGGATGCGGAGTCCCCCGCCATACAGACTCCACCTATCTGACCCGCCTGAATATGCTTCCCGATATCCATCCGCACGTAGCGTTTATCACTCCGCAGATGGAAGAAAGGAAATTGCGTGAAGAAAGCGGACGTGCCTATCTGGACTTCCCGCTCAACGAAACAATTATCTATCCCGAATACAGAAACAATCCGGCCGAACTGGCAAAGATAAAACGCAGTATCGACTTGATAAAAAACGATACCAATGTAGTCATTTCACATATTGACATTCATGGATACGCCTCTCCCGAAGGTCCCTACTCAAACAACGAGCGTCTGGCACGGGAACGGACCCAGACCCTGAAAGACTATGTATGCAGCCAATATTCTTTCAATGATACATTGTTTACCACCCATTACACCCCCGAAGACTGGGACGGATTTATCAAGTTGCTGACCGATACCGTTATTTCCCATCGCGAGGAACTGTTACATATTGCGGAGAGCAAAAACAGCCCCGATGAGAAAGAACGGAAAATACGGAAACGTTATCCCGAAGAGTTCCGTTTCATCCTGCAACACTGGTTCCCGGGTCTCCGTCATTCAGACTACACCATCCACTATGTGGTACGTCCGTTTACGGTAGAGCAGGCCAAGCAGGTTTTCGAAAGCAACCCCAAGAATCTGAGTATTGAAGAGATGTTCCGCATAGCCCAGACCTACCCTGCCGGCAGTCCGGAATACAATAAGATTTTCATGACGGCCGTTCTGCTTAATCCGGAACATCCCGTTGCCAATCTCAATGCAGCTTGCATCCTGCTCTCACAGGGAGATACAAAAGGCGCCTCACTCTATTTGGACAAAGCCGGTGAGACTCCCGAAAAGACCCTTTTGCAAGGTATCATGCAAATGCTGAATGGGAATTATACCGAAGCAGAAAACCTGCTGCGTAAAGCGAAAGAAGCAGGACTGCCCCAAGCAGATGAAAACCTGAAGATATTACATGAGATTTACTAATCACATTTTTTTACTAAAACATTTTTACATTATGAACAAAAAATTATTATTATCCTTCGCTCTTGCAGCTGCAATGGCAGGATGTATTAATGATGCAGATGTCCCCTCAGGAAATGGAGACAATCCGATTTCCGGAGCCAAAGGAGGCAACATGGAGATTTCATTTGTAGTCCCTAACTCTTCTAACGGCAGCCGTGCCGCTTCCGCCGAAGACTCTGGAGTCTATGAAGACGGTACTGCCGAAGAATACAAAGTGAGCAATGTGAAACTCTATCTGTTTGATTCTTCCAGCAAGAATTTGGTTACTACCCTCGACGTAGATCAAAATGAATTGGGTATCTCCAGCAAAGAGAACAACCAAGAAGGACAAACCATCATCTATTCTTGCAACAAGGAAATCATATTGGAACCGGGCAACTATGACATCCTTGCCGTAGCGAACGGTACACAAAACCTTGACATCGAAAAAGAAATAGGCCAGGAATCAACATTATTGGGACAGATTGACGCCACCACTTATGGAAACGGTATGATAACCAGCGTACCCGGAAAGGGATTCATCATGTCCAACCGTGGCTCGGCCAATCTGAACATTGCCGTAGAATCTCCCGAAAAGAGCGACACCAGAGCACACGTCAGAATCAATTTGGAACGTGCCGTTGCCAAACTGATGGTTAGAAATGACAGCAAGGAAATCTACACGTTGAAGAATCCTAAGGGAGTGACTTACGCCACAGTCCGGCTGAACAACTACAAATTCATCAATCTGGCAAACAAGTTCTACACTTTCCGTCATGTCGCTACACTGGATGCCGCATCTGAAACTCCTTCCGCTCCGTCATCTTACAGCGTGGAAGCAGGAAATTTCGGTAACATAGCCGACAACAACGGTTATCTTATCGATCCCTATTTCTTCGACAAGACCGTAGCAGGAGCTACTACCAGTTTCACAGGCGGTTCATTCTACACTAACCACCTGTCAAAACAAACAGACAGCAATTGGTCCGGTCTGGCCGATGCAGGAAAGTACGTTTCCATGTATTGTCTTGAAAACTGTATGTTCCGTCCGGCACAGAACACGGTGTACACCACCGGCATCATGCTGAAAGGTACATTCACTCCGGAAGCCTCACAGACCATCGGCACTGACGGCCAGCCGGTAGAAGACCCGCTCGTATTCAAGACACTGTATTATTTCAACTATAAATTCTACACCACGCTGGCGGCTGTGGGTGAACATGGTGATGCCAATATTGATGGTTTGACAGAAGCATCCAGCGATGCAGACCTGGCAGCCAAGCAGATTACCCGTTTCACCAAGAATGAAGGTAATTTCTCCACCTTCTACAACTATTGGATCAAACATCTTGATAACGGCGATCCTACCACAATGGGCGTAATGGAATTCGGTATTGTACGTAACAATATTTATTCTGTCAATATTACCAGCATCAAGAACCTGGGTCCCGGCACTCCGGATACCAAACCCGATCCGGACGAATACAAAGCATACTTGGACGTAGAATTCGGAGTATATCCGTGGATTGTCCGTGACCAAGATGCCGACCTTGAATAAAACAGTCTCAAAATAGAAAAACAATGAGTAAAACTGCTACTATCCTCTTCGCCCTATGTACTCTTTTCTGTAGTGCATGTTCCTGGGTAGACGATGACCAATCCGATTGTCCCACAGGCTGTTGGTTAAAGTTATCCTATACCTATAATATGCTGAATGTAGATGCCGTGACCACCCAGGTAAAAGATGTCACGCTATTTATTCTCGATCAGGAAGGAAACTATATAGACCGGGAGGAAGTAGACAGTCTTACATTCCATCAAAATGAATGTATAATCCAAGTCCCCTCCCTGCCTCAGGGAGATTACACCTTTCTGGTTTGGGCAGGTTTGTCGGACTCGCATTATCAACATACTCCCACTTCACTGACACTATTACGCAATGAGGCGGGAGAACAATCCGAAAAACTTTCATCTCTATTCCACGGGCGGCTGGACAACGTGCATATCAGCGGCGAATATCAGGTTTTGGCTCTCTCTCTTACTAAAAACACGAATATTCTGAGCTGCATATTGCAAAGTCAGTCGGCCGTCCCGCTGGATACAGATGATTTCCGTCTGGAACTGACTGCCGGCAACGGATGCATGGATCATTGGAACACTCCGATAGACTCCGTTTCCACCTGTTATCTCCCCTTTATGCAAGAAAGCGCCAATTTGGAAGACATACAGGTAGTACATGCCGGAATGAATACATTGAGACTGATGGAAAATGACGATACCCGTCTACGGTTAATCTATCAACCTAGTGGAAAAGAGATTTTCGATATTCCGCTTACACAATATCTGCTCCTGTCACGTAATGTCGAGACAACCTATATGCCTCCACAAGAATATCTTGACAGGCAAGACCGCTATAATCTGATATTTTTTCTTGACTCAACAAATGATCCGCAGCAACCTTATATATGTTTACAAATGAAAGTAAACGGATGGATGATACGTATAAATAATGCAGAATTAGATAAATAACCTTTCTAATTCGAACATTTCAACCTATATTCGATTCCGTTAAGAAAACAACTTATTTTGTAAAATCTATAAAACGGAACATTATGAGAAATAAAAAAAAATTCAACGAGTTTATGAACAAAACGATTGATGAACTGAAAGACGAGAAACGTTATGGTACGGCTCACATTTATCAAAGCACCTTGAACGCATTCAGTGAATTTTGTGGATGTGAGGTTATTTACTTTCACCAGCTCAACAGAGCCAATCTGAAAGAATTTGAAACCTACCTGCGTGACAAGCAACTAAGTTGGAATACTGTTTCCACCTATATGCGGACATTGCGTGCAACTTATAACAAAGCAGTGGATAAAAAAATAATAACCGAGAATTCCCGTTTATTTCATCATGTCTACACCGGCGTGAAAAACGATATAAAACGCGCATTGGAAGTAGAAGAGATAAACAAGTTACTAAACGAGGTTCCTCTAAAGAAACTACCGGAAGATTTGATACGATGCAGAGTTTGGGCTAATTTAATGTTTCAATTACGCGGAATGCCCTTTGTTGATCTGGCCCATCTTCACAAAAGCGACTTGAAAGGCAACACACTTTCTTATCGCCGATATAAAACAGGTGGGCAAATGATTGTTGATATTCCGATAACAGCAATGAAGCTGATAAACAAATATCAAAATACCAATCAGGACTCTCCCTACCTTTTTCCCATCCTCAGTGGAACAAAAACCGGAGAGGATCTATATACAGAGTATCAGCAGGCACTACGAACCATGAATTACAATTTAGGCAGATTGGCGAAAAAATGCGGAGTGGCAACCAAGGTCAGTTCATACACTACGCGCCATACCTGGGCCACCCTTGCCAAATATTGTAATTTCTCCGAACAATTAATATGTGAGGCTTTTGGACACTCGTCAGTGAAAGTTACAGAAACATATTTGAAAAATTTCAAGAATGAAGAAATAAAGAAAGCTAATGATGCGATAATTCTATACGTTTCAAATAATGGAAAAAAGAGAGTATAAATAGATAAAATTCTAATTATCAATAGATTTACATTGTGTTACTTCGTAAGTAACAGATCTTATTTGGAGGGCAAAAATAGACAATTAACTGATAGCAAACAAATAAAGGCACAGCTTTTTTCTAGATTTTAATTAAAAAGGTTATATAATAGATAAAAAGTAATAATAATATGAACAATTATCAAATCGAAGGAGAACAAAGAAATACAACAACACACATTGCGCTTTTTACTACTAACGCAATGCAATAAATTCACTATATTTCACATAGTTATCTCTTATATATATTTATAAAACGACAGAATATTAATTATACAACTAATCCATTAATTCACGTTCTGTTACTTACGAAGTAACAGAAGGATATTAAAAAGAAAAAAAGTGACATATTTAAAACACACCTTTTAAAAACATAATATAGATCTGACATCTAAAAAATTTAACCTATGATACAAGTTCAGAGATTTAATAAAGCACTTAAATTAGCAGTCATTCTAGGAGATTTAGTCATTCTGAATGTACTTTTCATCTCATTTAATTCAATATGGAACGAGTTGTTTGGGGAGAGGGCCTACAGTGGCACTTTACCCCAAATTCTAACTCTATTCAGCGTATGCTATTTTGCGTGCACTATCTCAGGAGGTGTCATATTACATCGACGAGGAGCCCGTGCCGATCAAATTGTATTCCGGGCACTCCGTAACGTTTTTTATTTCTCCCTATTGTCAACAAGCTTAATTGTACTATCAGAACTTGAAATATACTCCAATCGCTTTTTTGTCTATTATTTCATTCTACTTTTCCTCTGCATCACTTTCTATCGTCTGCTTTTCCGTTTCTGCATACAGCTATACAGAAGCCGCGGAGGTAATTTCCGTACCGTCCTTTATTTGGGAAGCACCGAAAATATAGCCGAACTTTATCATGAAATGACCTCCGACGCCACTACCGGATACCGGGTACTGGGATACCTCGACACAACCCCCAATGCCAAGTTCCCTGCCAGTTGTACTTATTTGGGAAAGCCGGAGCAAACCATTGATTACCTGACAAAAAACAAAGTGAACCAACTTTATTGTTGCCTGCCCTCGGCATTAAGCGAATGTATCGTGCCGGTCATTAATTATTGCGAAAACAACCTGATACATTTCTACAGTGTGCCCAATGTGCGCAACTACCTGCGCCACCGTATGTACTTTGAAATGATAGGCAGTGTCCCCATTCTCAGCATCCGCAAGGAACCTTTGGGAAAAATAGAAAACAGGCTGATAAAACGTATATTCGATGTAGCCTTCTCATTACTCTTTTTATGCACATTGTTCCCCATTATATTCCTTATTGTAGGAGTGACCATTAAAATCACTTCTCCGGGCCCCATATTCTTCCGTCAGAAACGTAATGGATTGAATAATAAAGAATTCTGGTGTTATAAATTCCGTTCTATGAAAGTGAACAAGGAATCGGACACCTTACAGGCTACCCTCAATGATCCTAGAAAAACCAAATTCGGCGATTTCATGCGCCGGACCAATATTGACGAACTTCCGCAATTCATCAATGTATTGCTGGGAGATATGTCCATTGTGGGACCACGCCCTCACATGTTGAAACACACGGAAGAATATTCCAAGATAATCAATAAATACATGGTCCGCCATTTCATCAAACCCGGTATCACGGGATGGGCGCAAGTGACCGGTTTCCGTGGCGAAACCCGTGAGCTGGAAGACATGGAAGGACGTGTGAAAGCCGATATATGGTATATGGAGCACTGGTCTTTCCTGCTCGACCTTTATATCATGTACAAAACCGTGGCAAATGTGCTACGCAAAGACAAGCAAGCTTATTAAGTTCAAAATAGAGAATTAAAATTAATAGAGAGCCAAAAAATGAGAAGATTGAAACTTACCCTATTCGCGCTGGTTTCACTACTACTATGTAGTTGCAGCGCCTACAAAAAAGTACCTTACCTGCAAGGGTCCGAGTATCTGGACATGGCAAATGTCAAAACACCCTTGTATGATGCACACATCATGCCTAAAGATTTGCTGACTATCACGGTGAATACCAGCGATCCCGATGCCGCCATTCCCTTTAATCTGACGGTAGCCACCCCCATCACGGCAAACAGCAAAAACCTTACCAGCCAACCATCTTTACAACAGTATCTGGTAGACAATAACGGAAACATTGATTTCCCTGTTTTGGGAACACTGCACATCGGCGGCCTTACCAAAAGCCAGGCGGAAAATATGATAAAGGAGAAACTGAAGACCTATATCAAAGAAGACCCTATTGTAAATGTACGCATGGCAAACTACAAAATCTCTGTGATGGGAGAAGTTGCCAGCCCCGGTACATTCACCATCACCAATGAAAAAGTAAATATCATGGAAGCACTGGCTATGGCAGGGGACATGACCGTATACGGACAACGCGACAAAGTGAAACTGATCCGTGAAGACGCGCAAGGCAACCGCCAGGTTATCCCGCTGAACCTGAACGATGCCGACATCATCGTATCTCCTTACTACTACCTCCAGCAGAATGATGTAGTGTATGTCACTCCCAATAAGACCAAAGCCAAAAATGCAGGAATCAGCAACAGTACTACAATCTGGTTCTCTGTAGTGGGAACCCTTGTCTCACTCGTCAGCCTGATAGTAACCATTGCCAAATAAACAGAATTATGAAAGAAGATTTATACGACGACCTCTATCTGGAAGAAAAAGAAGAAAAGACTGATTTTAAAGCGGTTCTTTTTAAATATACCATTCATTGGCCTTGGTTCGTGGCATGCATTCTGTTATGCATGGCAGGAGCCTGGCTTTATTTGCGTTACACCCCGCCGGTATACAACATCTCGGCGTCCATCATCATCAAAGACAATGACAAAAACAGCAAAGCAAGCAGCGGCATGGCCGACTTGGAAGACTTGGGATTTTATTCTTCCATCAACAATTTTGACAATGAGGTAGAAATCCTGCAATCGCGCACGCTTATCAAGAAAGTAGTGGAAGAACTGGATCTTTACATCAGCTATGCGGCAAAAAGTAGTTTTCATGATATAGAACTTTACAAAAGTTCCCCTGTCAAAGTATGGATTACCCCTGAAGAAGCTCAGAAACTCCCTGCTCCGGCATATATCAACCTGACTTTGCAACCGGGCAATAAACTGAATGTGAAGATCACAATAGGAGAACAGGAATACAGCAAGCAATTCGACAAACTGCCTGCCTTGCTGACCACTCCGTCGGGGACTTTCAGCTTCACCCCGGCTGATTCGACAATCGCAAAAAGCGAGCAAAAAATCATGGCTACCGTTTCTTCCCCCCGCAGTGTGGCCGGCAGCTACCGGGGAGCATTGAGCATAGAGCCTACTTCCAAATCCACCACTATCGCACAGATCTCTGTAAAGAGCACGCATACGCAACGTGGTATGGATTTTATCAACAAACTGGTGGAAATCTACAACCGGGATGCCAACGACGATAAAAACGAAGTGGCTACCAAGACTGCAGAATTTATTGATGAACGTATTAATATTATCAACGGCGAACTGGGAACCACGGAACAAGAACTGGAAACCTTCAAGCGCGATGCCGGGTTGACCGACTTGAAAAGCGACGCCCAACTGGCATTGAGTGAAAACTCGGAATACGAAAAAAAACGTGCTGAAAACAGCACCCAGCTCCGGCTGGTACAATTCCTGGCCAGCTATGCCAACAATCCGGATCATGCCTACGAAGTACTTCCTGTCAATGTAGGCCTGACAGATACCGGACTGACCGAACTGATCAACCGCTACAATGAGATGCTGCTGGAACGCAAGCGCCTGCTCCGCTCCTCTCAGGAAAACAACCCGGTGGTAGTCAATCTGGATGCCAGCATCCGCGCCATGCGCAGCAATGTGCTGACCACCATCAACAGCGTGCAAAGAGGCTTGGCCATCACCCAGGCGGATCTGGAACGCCAGGCAGGCAAATATGCCGGACGCATCACCAATGCTCCGGGACAGGAACGCCAGCTAGTCAGCATCTCGCGCCAACAGGAAATCAAAGCAGGACTTTACCTGATGCTGCTGCAAAAGCGTGAAGAAAATGCCATCACTCTGGCATCTACCGCCAACAATGCCCGCATAGTAGACGAAGCGCTGGCAGATGCCATCCCCGTATCTCCCAAAGGAAAGATGATTTATCTGGTAGCACTGATTCTAGGCGTCGCTCTGCCGGTTGCCGTGATCTATATCATCGAGCTTTTTAAATACAAGATAGAAGGACGTGCCGATGTGGAAAAAATCACATCCCTTCCTATAGTCGGTGACGTACCTTTCTCTGAAAATAAATCTTCGGAGGGAGCCATTGTAGTACACGAAAACCAAAACGACCTGATGGCCGAAACTTTCCGTAATGTACGCACCAATGTACTTTATATGATGAAGAGTAACGAGAAAGTTATATTGGTTACCTCCACCACTACAGGAGAAGGCAAAACCTTTATCGCTTCCAATCTGGCTGTCAGTCTGGCTTTATTAGGAAAGAAAATTGTGATTGTGGGGCTTGACATCCGCAAGCCGGGTCTGAACAAAGCTTTCCAATTGTCACGCAAGGAACAAGGCATCAGCCAGTTCCTCGCTAATCCGGAACATACCGACCTGATGTCGCTGGTACAAGTTTCAAACATCAATCCTAACTTGTCCATTCTGCCCGGAGGTCCTATCCCTCCCAACCCGACCGAATTGGTGGCACGTGAATCTTTGCCTCAGGCTATCGACATACTGAAAAAGCATTTTGACTATATCATTCTGGATACCGCCCCCATCGGCATGGTGACCGACACCCAACTGATTTCGCGAGTAGCCAATGCCAGCATCTATGTGTGCCGGGCAGACTACACCCACAAGGCAGATTATACTTTAATCAACGAACTGGGCGAACAGAAAAAACTGCCCAACCTATGTACCATTATCAACGGACTGGACATGAAGAAAAAAAAGTACGGATATTACTATGGATACGGCAAGTATGGCAAGTATTACGGATATGGTAAAAAATACGGTTACGGCTATGGATACGGCGCAGAAAATGTAAACAAAAAGTAATTTCAAAATTAATTACATAATAAAATAAGACTAATCCTCTTTCTAGAACGTTAATATTTTAACAAATTCAGAAGAGAATTAGTCTTATTATGTTTTAATATATAAATATTATTTACTATACTTTTCTTTTGAAACATCAAAACAGGGACACTGTTTCACCCATTCCTCAGGCTCTATCTCACCATTTCCGTTCAAATCCGGACTTAAATCCCGATGACCGCAAACCTTGCAACCGGGATAATCCACCAGCAACGCCCTGACCAGTACACGCAATGAATGTTTCTGCCACACCGTCCGCGTATCCGCCGGCCTGCCCCGCTCGCTGACTCCCCCCTCATAGCATATCCCGATACTCTGCGCATTATACCCACGCGCATGCGCCCCGATTTTCTCTATGGGACGGGTTGTTTTTATATCCCCGTTCTTACGGATATAAAAATGATATCCGGGTCCGTTCATTCCACGCCTGCGGTGGCACACCTCCAAATCCTGTTCGGTAAAGTCCCTGTCCGCCTTTGTGGCGGAACAGTGGACAACAATAAGATTAATCACTCTCATCCTCCTATGCACGAGCTGATTCCTACTACACCCGCAATAGCCGTAGCTACTGCAATCACCACTTTCAAAATAGTGCTCCAAACAGATTTACCTTTCATTCTACAGTTTTTTTTAAAAATTAAACACTTGTCCGCCACCTACTTAAGCAGGTTTTTGCTCCTCCTTCGTTTTCACCGGCAATTTATCCACTTTCGTATATTTCAGTGCTGCCAGAATACCGCTTAGCGCAATACCCGGACGGAAATTGATACGCGCTTTTCTAATCATCGACACATCATACGTATCCTCCGTTTCCGCACCTCTTCCGCTCAGACCTATCTGGAAAGTGCCCAGATCGGCAAGCCTTACAATCTCACCCCCTTCCAGAGCCTCCATAATCACATCCTCCAAAGCAACAAGCACAGCCATAACATCCGCACGCGTCACCGTACAGGTTTTCTGAATACGATCCGCCATTTCGCGAATCTCTACATGGCCATTGGCCTGAGCTTGTGCATAAAACTTAGGCACTGCATCCTGATCAAGCGGATTATTACGCTTTACCACCGAATAAGAAACTGTTCTTCCCATACTTTTTCAAATTAAAAATTAAAACTTGCAAATTAAGAAACACACTGGCAATCAACCGTTAACCACTAAGCCGGCTATGATTGACTTTTGATTACACTACAAAGATACGATGAAGCGGAAGCCCTGTGTCGACATTGGTAGAGAGCCGTAGAACATTGTCGAGAAATGTCGAGAATAACTTACAGGCAGAGTAGGAAAACAAGGACATTTTGTGTATCTTTACTCTATAATCAAAACAGATAAAAGAACATGAACCAAGAAGAAAAAGCATTCATTATCAGAGCGTATGACAAAGCGGAACTGGCAGAATTATATAGCCCCGGACGGACCGCTGCGGCAGCCCTGCAAACCCTATATCGCTGGATGCGGAGAAATATGCTGCTGCAGGAAGAATTAAACGAAGCGGGCTACAACAAATTCCGCCACAGCTTTCTGAAGCATGAAGTGGCAATCATAGTGAGGCATCTGGGAGAGCCTTAGGACATACGCTTCCCAAAGGACCTGTTGTTTACTTCGAAAGACCTTGTTGTTTTTTTAAAATCCCCTGTTGTTTTACCGGAAAGGTCCTGTTGTTTTTTGAAAACAACAGGACCTTTTTTACCAGTATTTTAGGCTCACAAGGCTCAGGGCTCACTTAGGCGGTAATTTAGGCCAAGACTTACCGGTCTTTCTATACTTACCATCCTCTTTCTCAACGATTTGATAATACACCAAACGCAACAAATAACGTTTCACGGATGCTGTAGGCAACCCTGCTTCATTGGCAGCCGCCATCAGCTCCGAATATGTAAACTCACGCGGCATTGTTCTCAAGATGGGACGCAGTTTGAAAAAAGCCTTTACCGGCCTGATTCTTCCGGCAGTATCATCCATGGAAGTGGAAAGCAGCAAACTGTGTTCCAGCAACACATCCACTATCTGCATGGCCGTACGGAAATCCTCATCCGAACATTTCCACTCCGATGTATTCCATTGTGGCTCGCACTTACGCAATGCAGTCAGCACCATGGCAATACGAGACATCATCAGTCCGTGGCGCAGCACAATAGCACCCGGAGAATCATCATCTTCCGCCACTACCTCACGCAGATACGTTCTGAAACGCTCCGTATGCTCTTTCCATTGTTCCTCGGTGAAAATCACCTCGGTAGACGATCCGGAGAGAAAGATAAACATACGCAGCAGCTCCTCGCCCATCCCTTTGAAATAAGCGCGCATATCCAGCCGGACTTTGCCGGGATTGGCAGACTTATACTCCCAGGGGGCCTGTCCCACATAGAAAGCCACACGGCTGTACATCCCATTCTCCAGCGAAGAAATAAATTTATGCAACTGGGCGGGAGTGCCCGAAGCACATAATGCCAGATGAGGATCACTCACAATAACAAGCCGGTGATCCGTCTTGAAATAAGAAGACACCTCCTCGTGCTGGGAGGCGGCACGCATCACATCATCATGTTTTCCATACTCCTGGTGCATGGCAGAACTTATCATATCCAGCTCGGAGGCATTCATCACCAAGCCGACCGATCCACCCGCCTCCAAAGCTAATATCAACTGGCTTTTCGAAATATTGGGAGCCACCTTCAGGATGCGTTCCACCGGCATCTCCGGGCATTGGTCCAAATCGGGAACCCTCTTTTCCTGAGCGGCAAGCCGTTCCTCCAGATTCCACTTCAGCAGTTTCTGCCGGTACTCACGCTCATCCTTCCTGTTCAATTCATCGTAATACTCCTGAATGGCTGCGGGCAGAATTGCCGCCAGTTGCATCACCCCTTTTCCTCTGCCTGAACCGGCTAAAGCCACCAGGTAGAGATCGGCGGAATAAACCATTCCTCCATAATTCATCCTCACCCCCGGCAGACAACCGCTGATATTGGTAATCATGGAGAGCAACAGAATATCCCTCTCGCGCTTGTTGCGGACGTGTGTCAAACCACGCTTCAAAAAGTCGGGCAAACGGTCGAACAGCTCATCCGGAAGACACGGAACATTGCGGCGCAATTTGTCAGCCTCAAGTTTCTCTATTTCAGCTTCTTCACCCTCTTCGCCGGAATCAGAATACCGCCTAAGTGAGCCTTGAGCCTTGTGAGCCCTGGAAGCAGGTGTTTCGGGGCCCTTGTTCATGTCGGCATACCGGTATCCGGAGTCTATGCGCGGAGGTATATCCCCGGCGGCACACCCCATACCCGCCAGCCTTTCCACCGCCAGCGTTTTCAGCCGGACCAACTCTTCTTCCCCCACTCCTTTATAGCGGGCGATACGTCCCAGCTTCAACAAAAACTCATTCTTTTTGCCATCCACAAAGGGATTCTGCGCCAAGAACTCGTTGAAGAATGTGTGCAGCATGCCCGAAGCCGCAACGAGAGGCTTGGATGCACTTGCCGGGGTCTTCACTTTCAACTCTGCCAGAATCTCCCCCACCCTGTCGGGATGCTCCGTCACAAAGCGGCGCCAGGGAAAAACTTCGGTATCCGGACGAAAAAAAGCTTCCGGATCATACGACGCAAAGCAAGGACGGGTGGGATTTTTGCAACTCATGTCACAGGGAAAGGCAAGAAGCTGCGCCACGTGCCATGCCACCAACGCGTATGCCAGACGATACTCGTCCACACTCTCTGCTTCCACACGCACCACCAGCTTCAGCCCGTCGTACGAAACGCTGCGCCATGCCGCCTTCACCCAAGGAGTGTCCTTCAAGACTTGCAAGAACTCAGACACACGGCCGTTACATTTATCCACATCCAGCATGGCGTCCCCGCTCCACTGCTTCAGATTAGTTTCGGCATGGCTCCCTTCGCAACGCCCGGCTATCACCAGCGCAGCCAGTTTTCTCTTTAATTTCTTGGCCTCTGTCTCCCGGCCCGAAGCCTTCAGGCGCTGATACTCTTCCACTTGCGCTTTCCAACGTTCGCCACGCAGAAGTTCCACAAACTCTTTCAATGTCATATCCACGGCATGTTCATCGAACACCGAGAAATAGAAAGAGCATAAATCGGTATAAACCATTCATGTATGAATTTAAATTATCAAAAGGAGGGCATTTCCCTCCACCATGAAAACAAAAGTATATTGCAAACCCATACAATCAAAAGTTAAAATTGTACACTAACCAAACATAAAGTATTGATTTACAACCCCCATTCATTACACAAGTGTACAAATAACCGGGAGACTTCCTTTTAGTGTTTTTTTACATTTTATTCCTTATTTCCTTTCTTTCCTCTTTTTCTTCTCTTTCCGTTCTTTCTTCTTCTTTTCCTCCTTTTTCCGCATAAACTCGTTTATATCAGCCAGTGTATCCTTACACATGTGTTTCAAAACCCTCATTTCCTCATCGGTGTATCCTTCACCGGACAGGCGATATTTCACCATTACTATCTCCAGTTCCTGAAAGAACTGCAATCTGCCATTATTTTTCTTATAAATCTTGATTTTTCCATGATGTTAATATGATTTAAAATATAAAAAGTACAAAAGTAGGAATAAATGTATTATTCTTGTTAATTTTTTCATTTTTTGCGAACAAATAGCTTGTTATCGTAAAATATTGTCTATATTTGCATCAGAATTTAACGACAAGCTTACCTGGGAATGACACAGGTAACAGCGTAGCGTGCTTAAGAGGCATCATTTCTTTCAATTTTTAGAACATCTAACATTACTTTTCCTTCCTCCGAATATGAAAAAATGGCTAGTGGCGTATGTCCGCCTTCACCACGAAAAGAAGACGGCCGAACGGCTGACCGCAATGAACATAGAGAACTTCCTGCCTGTACAAGAAGAAATCCGCCAATGGACTTACCGGAAAAAGAAAATAGAACGAGTGGTTATCCCCATGATGATTTTTGTCCATGTGGATGCGGTGGAACGTTCGCAGGTGCTCACGTTGTCGGCCATCAGCCGGTATATGGTGCTGCACGGCGAACATACTCCGGCGGTGATTCCGGACGAACAGATGGAACGGTTCAAATTTATGCTGGATTATTCGGACGAGGCGGTGGAGATGTGTACCGCACCATTGGTTCCGGGAGAATTGATACGAGTGGTCAAAGGTCCGCTAAAGGGACTGGAAGGAGAATTGGTGGAAGTGGATGGAAAGGCGAAAGTGGTGGTGAGACTGGATTTGTTGGGATGTGCGGGAGTTGATATGCCGGTGGGGTTTGTGGAGAAGATGAAATAAGATTTCTTCACATTAGAAAAAATCAAAGAGAAACAAAAGCGACTTATCTCTACTTAAAAACTAATACAATGAATTTTAGAAATTCGTCGAAAAATTATTTAAACAAAATTTTCCAAAAAAGATTTATTATTTAACATTAAATATTACAAACTGCCCCCCCAAGTTCCTGAGGAATTAGTACATATCATTTCTACCTTTTACAACGGCTTTTTCTTTCAAGGAAGAATAAAAAGATAAATACGACATTTTTTCCGTCAACCATGATATATGAATTCTCCCTACAATTTGCCAACTTATAAAGAAAGTGCTCATTCAATCCCCACAATAGTGATAGGAAAACAAAGAATAACACTATCCTACTTTTGGGAAATGCATGCCCCCAATGGAAGAATAGCCAACATCAAACAATTCTTTCATACCATAAAACTTTCCAATCTTATTTCATTAACTAATAGCTTGTTATATTTATTGGAGGTATATTTTTTAACATGACATGTATAACAGCTATAATATTTGTATGTCCTCAACCATTCAACTATTATACAGATTTATTTTCTGACATCATAAAATGTATAAATTTATCAATATCCCTATAATTAAAAATCAAATGAACGCAAGAAAAATTTATGCAAAGTTGTATGATGGAGTGACTTATAAAAGAAAAATACTCTAAATTTAAGAATTTACAATTAAAAAATGGAAACTGAATCCGCAAACAATAAACGAATAGCCAAAAACGCTTTACTTTTATATTTCCGAATGTTTATTACAATGGCTGTATCATTGTATACTAGTCGTGTTATATTAAAAGCTTTAGGAGTTGAAGATTTTGGTATTTACAATGTTGTAGGTGGTGTTGTCACAATGCTTACATTTATAAATACAGCAATGGGAAGTGCTTCACAACGATACATAACATTCGAATTAGGCCACAAAAATTATAAACAATTATATACTGTTTTTTGTACAAGTGTAGAGGTTCACATCCTAATAGCCATCATTATAGCCATATTATCTGAAACAATAGGAATATGGTTTTTAAATACGCATATGGAAATTCCAAGTCTCCGCTTGGAAGCAGCAAATTGGGTCTATCAATTCTCCATATTATCATGTATTGTATCTATTTTATACGTACCATTTAACGCAACAATAATAGCACATGAAAAAATGTCAGCTTTTGCATATATATCTATTATTGAAGTTCTACTCAAATTAATAATAGTATATATGCTCATGCTTTCCGAGATTGATAGATTAATATTGTATTCAATACTAATTTTCTCTATACAATTATTTATCTTTATAATATATGTTACATATTGCATTTGTCATTTTCCTGAGACCAGATTCAAATTTATATTTGATAAGCAGCTATTCAAAAATATGATATCTTTTGCTTCGTGGAGCTTAATTGGAAACTTAGCAATAGTAGCATGTACTCAAGGATTAAATATTCTTCTTAATATATTTTGGGGGCCTATTGTAAATGCAGCTAGAGCAATTGCAGCACAAGTTCAAAATGCTATATACAGCTTTGGAAGTAATTTTCAAACAGCCATAAACCCTCAAATTACCAAAAATTTTGCAACTGGAAATATTAAGCAAATGCATAATTTAATTTTTGTTAGCTGCAAATATTCTTTCTTTTTATTATTTTTTTTATCTCTGCCTATTATTATTGAAACCAAAGAGATACTAACTATTTGGCTAGGAGTTGTACCCAACCATAGTATCAATTTCCTCCGCATTACACTTTTAAGCGCTATTATTAGTTCCACATTAAACCCAATACTAATAGCAGTTCAAGCTACAGGAAAAATAAAAAGATATCAGATGATTAATGGAAGTCTTCAATTATCAATCCTTCCTATTTCCTTTATATTTTTAAACATAGGCGCACCACCAGAAAGTGTTTTTATAGTACATTTATGCATCAGCATTATCATATCAATGACCAAACTTCTTATTGCAAAATCTTTAATATCCATTTCCATTAAAGTATTTCTATATAGAGTTATTTTTAAAATTATCCTAGTCTGCATTATTGCCCCTATTATTCCTATTCTAATATATAATTATTTACCCCCCAATATATTATCTTTTTCTCTAGTAATATTTATCTGCTTAATATCTACAGCAGGATTTATTTATACAATAGGGACAGAAAACGAGGAAAAAATTTTTATAAAAAATAAAATTAATAACATTCTTAAGTCAAAAAGGAAAAAACACTCAACAATTTTCTAATAAAAGTTTTATTATAAGTGCTATATTAAAGTACATAAAAATAAACTCTTTAGTTCACAGAAATCAAACCATAAAAAGATTAAAACTCTGAAAGATCATAAGAAATAAAATTATATTGCATATCTCTGTGCTTTTTTACAAATACATTTTTTCTGTAGAAATCAAATAAACAATTAGACATGACGCTAAAAGAAAAAGCATAATTACATTCGGATATAAAAATATAATCCATAAACATCTAAGGCCATGTATTATTATAACATCAACCAAATAAGATTAGCAAAATGATCACAGGAATATTAACCCTACCACTCCATAATAATTTTGGAGGTATACTGCAGGCATATGCATTATGCCATATATTATCAAACATAATACCACAAAATGAAGTCTATATTTTAACACAAAAAGAAAAGACTTTCAAAGGTCGACTAAAGAAATTTTTAGACTATAATAGTCCTGCTCAAAAATTTATTCGACAATACATACCAATAAATACTCTCAGTGGCTTCACTCTTAATGAAATAATGAAAAAAAACATCACCTGTATTGTTGTTGGAAGCGACCAAGTATGGAATACAAAATACTATAACCCATTATACTTCCTAAATTTCCTAGAGGATAATCATACAATAAAAAAAATCTCTTATGCAGCATCATTGGGTAGTGACCTGTGGTATTATAGCCAACAGCAAACAGATGAAATATCAAATTTATTAAATAAGTTTAACGCCATATCTGTTAGAGAAAGTAGTGCTATCAACTTATTACAAGATAACTTAAAGATAAAAGCGACTCAAGTCTTAGATCCAACTCTATTACTACAAGCAAATCATTATAATAAATTTATCAGTGATGATAATAAGCGTTATTGTTATGCATATCTTTTAGATTATACTAAAAAGTTAAATATGCAAGTTCTAAAAGAAATAGCTCTTCAAAAGAAAATCAATATAAGAAAAACAGAATTAGTAAAAAACAAAATGATAAAACGGATAACTCCTCAAACTACAGTAAACCAATGGTTATCCAATATCTATAATGCATCATTTGTTGTTACTGATTCATTTCATGGATGCGTTTTTAGTATACTCTTTAATAAGGAATTTGTCGTTCTGCCACATGAATTAGGTGGCAATGCACGCATAAAATCGTTATTGAAATTATTCAACCTTGAGGAACGTTTTGTTCACCATATTGACGAAATTAATATACAAGCACCCATATATTGGGATGATGTTAATTACTCATTAGAAAATCTACGAAAAGAATCTATTAATTTTCTTAAAAGCAATTTAGTATGAACTTTAAAAAGAGATTGTTCAAATATTGGATAAAATGTTATTGTTATAATAATACTTACATTTTATGGGCAAAACGCAATATACGTCCTGCTTATTTAAGCAACTTACTTCTCCTGGTAACATCGCCATACATTCTTGTTACATGGGTAATAAGTATTATATATGAAGGTATTATAGGAAAAAAGAAAATACACAAATTCATATTAATAGAAGAAAGCAAACAATTCAAGCATGATTTAGCCATGGTCTCTATCTCTAAAAATGAAGGTCCATATATAAAAGAATGGATTGACTACCATAAACTAATAGGATTTACGAAATTCTACTTTTATGACAATGAGAGTAATGATGACACTCAAGAGATATTAAAGCCATACATAAAACAAGGAGTTGTAGAATACACTTTGATATTAGGGAAAGCTCGCCAATTAGATGCATACAATGATGCTATAAATAAACATAAGAATGAATGTAGATGGATGGCATTCATGGATATGGATGAATATTTAATGCCTATGAAACCTGAAAATAATATTATTGATATATTACATAGACTAACAAGAGAAACAGGAGCAGCAGGTATTGGTATAAATTGGGCTGTATTTGGCTCTTCTGGACATACAACTTCTCCCAATGGGCTAATAATTGAAAACTTCACACATAGAAGCACCAACATGCATTGGACAAACTTTCTTATAAAAACAATTTGCAATCCACGTTTAGTAAAAAATTATATATCGCCACATTATCCTCTATATAAACTAGGAGCATATTCTATCGGAGAATCTAATAAAAAACGATTGTGGGGATGGTTTTGTCACGATGTAAATTATCAAAATATAAGAATCAATCATTATTTCACCAAATCAAAAGAACAATATATACAAAAACGAGCTAGAGGATTAGGAGACAGAATAGGACAATACGATCTTGAAAAATTTAATCTATATGACTTAAATGATATAGAAGACAATTCAATGAAATATTATGCAGAACTTCTTAAAAAGCAACAATAGAGCAATGAATTATATACAGAAGAAAAAAAAAGCAACAAACAATATATTTCATATAATATTCATGTGTTCTTTAGCTATGGGATTTACATCGACCTCCCTAAGCATTATTCCCTATAGCTCCATACTATATATTATATCATTTGCTGCATTTATTATTTTAGAACTGTATACGATACAAGGCTCAAATATTAAAATAGGGAATAATTCAATTTTCTATTTTATGTTAATCATTGTCACATTTATAACAAATTCAATAAATCAGATTTTTGATTATAGGTATTTATTTTTTCTTATAATATTAATATTAACAGGACCCATTATCCAATCAAATAAACTTTTTCTTTTAAAAAAGGAAATTATAAAATATATTCTATACATATTTATGATTATAACCCTTATTTGTTTTATTTGTTATTGCATAGGATATAATGGACCTATTGATCACAATACAAGCTATAACCCTTTAGATTTTAAAGGAATAACAAATCATCCAATGTGGTTAGCTCCTATATGTGGTAGCACTAACATTGTTTGTCTATACTATATTACATATTCAAAAAACAAAACGTTTCAAGTATTATTTTTCTTAATGTTTTGTATTTCCATATATACCAGTGTTGCTGCAGCCTCTCGTAGTTCCTTGTTAGCTTCTATCATTACACTGTTCTTTTTCATTTATATCAAATACAACAAAATAGCGACTGTTTTTAAGTTTATAATGATAGCAATTATATTAGGAAGCATTTCATTTCAATTCCTAGATACTCGAAGAATTGAAAACAAAATGGAATTTCAAAAAGAATCAAAAACGACATCACGAGATGGGCTATGGAAAAAAAGAATTATAGAAATAAATGATTCTCCCATCCTAGGAGTCGGATTTGCCACATCCGGAACAGGTTATAATAAAAAAGTAGGTCGCATGGAATCAGGAGGAGGATGGATTTCCATTTTATCACAAACAGGAATATTAGGATTAACGATCATTTTAATTATAACACTACGAATCTTTAGGCGTATAATGGTTATAAGAAGAAAAAAAATTTTTATATTATATGCTTCCATTCTATGTTTTTTATGCATTCACTCTTTTTTTGAAGGGTATATATATACTCCAGGATATAATTTATGCTTACTTTTTTGGCTCTTGATTGGCTTTTTAACAGAAGCATCAAATAGATATTTTAAAAGACAATCCAATTAAACACATTATCAATTACAACCTAAGATATGACACTTTTATTCTTCCAAAACTGTATCAGTCCTCATCAAATTCCTTATATCCGAGAATGTGCAAAAAGTATGTTAGTTAACAGTATCTACGTTATTGTACCACGAATAGATTATAAGAATCGCCAAAATATGGGATGGAATAGTAATAATTTATTAAAAAACACAACAATCCATCTATATATAAGCCCTATAGACAATCAAATCTGCGAATTGTTAAAAAAGATCAACACAATATGTCTCTTTTCCGGTATACGTGCCGATAAAAATATATTCCATTGGTTTAAATTAAGTTTATCTTATAAAGTAAAACGATACATCATTACAGAACCTCCTTTCACTTACAACAAACCACTTTGGATGCACTATATACGCTTTTATCTACAGGATTATAAATTCATAAAATATATTGATGGAATATTCGGATTTGGTCAGGATGCAGTAAACTATTATAAAAGTATATCCAAACATTGGAAAGTTTTTCCTTTTCAATATGTCACAGAAAATATAATTCGCACAATAGCACCTCCAAAAGGAAAAACCAAACTATTGTTTGTAGGAAGTCTATCAAAAAGAAAAAACGTAAAAATTGTAATAGAAGCTCTAAAGGGAGTCAATAATATAGAATTTAATATTGTAGGTAATGGAGAAGAATATATTCATTTAAAAAAACTTGCAGTACGTAATCAAATAACAAGCAATTTCATAGGAGTAAAACCTATGGACGAAATACCAACTATTATGCAGCAAAATGATATTCTTATTTTACCTTCCTTACATGACGGTTGGGGAGCAGTCATTAATGAAGCCATGACATTAGGTTTATACGTAATATCTAGCGACCGCTGCGGAGCAAAGACCCTTATCTCCGACAATAGAAGAGGACTTATTTTTAAGAGTAACAATATCAGCGATTTAAAAGAAAAATTACTTCAATGTATATCACAAATAAATATTATTAGAAACAATACAAACAATAGAATAAAATGGGCTGAAAGCATTCAAGGTCCACAAATTGCAAAATATTTAATTAGCTGTTTATTAGAAGAATAAGACTCGGGCAAACTTAGCAGCTAGCTAGATTGAATAATGAACAAAATATAAGATACATAAAGAGGAAGAAATTTAATGAGTTAAATGATTCTAGAAGAAGATCAATGATTTTCGAACCAAAGATCATTAATGTTCCACTAAAATTCAAAATAGTTCTATGAAATAATTAATAGCTAATTTATTACAAACGATATTTGGTGCGAACGAACTTGAATTTGTACCTTGTGGTAATCATAATTTAATTGCTATATATAAAGCTAAGTATGTCTTTACTCAAATTATAGCCCTCTTAAATAGAAGTATAAGTTCAATCACATTATTCAAAAGTATAGAGACGATATATATTAAGCATTTTACCTGCAAGAATCAACATCTTGCGATGATATTTGAACAACTCTGCAACCGCTCTAATTTGAAAAACTTGATAATTTTAGTCGGAGAAAATATCTATGCTCTTGATCCAACTACTATTGGTTTTTGTCTTACTGTTTTCTAATGGACGAGGTTCAGGAAGAAGAAAGATGGCATTAAAGTACACACTCTCTATGATATCGAAACGCAGATTCCAATTTATACACATTACTACCGCACCTGTTCATAACAATAAAGTGATGAAGAAAATCCTTTATGAACAAGGTTCTTACTACATTTTTGATCGAGTATACAACAATTTTTAAAGAATTCCATAAGATTACTCTTATAGAAGCATTCTTTGCTGTTAACGCCAAGAAAAATTTGCAATATCGAACTGTAAAATAGAAACGCAAAATGTCTAAAAAAGTAGTGTCGAATACTATTGTTGAGTTTATTGGATATTATTTACTAAAAATTATCCAAAACATTTACATCTTTAAATATTATAATAAAGAGCAGCAACGAGAGTTTTTGCTTTTGACGAAACTACATCTAAAATTTTCAATGTTCTCTTTAACCTTAATATCATAATTTATTTAATTTTTAACTTATCCCATTTTTAATGGGAGATTATTGTGTTATAGGATTTTACTAAAAAAAATTCCTAATTTATATAACATTTGCGTAGGAGGCAAATAATAAAAAACATGAAAATATTACATTATATTCCTAGTATAGACCGTACTTCAGGAGGTGTAGGCGCATATATGCAATTGCTCACAGCAGAACTAGGAAAACTTGTAGAACTGCATGTGGTAACACACAGAGAAAAAAATCCATTAGAATTAGAAAATTGTAAAATTCATTTTATAAAAAAGAATAACAATCCATTCTCATCTAAAGGAAAAAAGAATTTTAGAAACCTGCTCAACGAAATAAAACCAGATGTGTTTCATGTAAACAGCTGCTGGTTACCAATGTCTGCACGTACAGCAATATGGGCCAAAAAAGCTGGTTACCATGTAGTATATACACCACACGGCATGCTTGAACCATGGATTATGAAACGCCATTATTGGACAAAGAAACTTCCTGCATTATTGTTATTTCAGAAACGAGGAATACAAATAGCAAATGTCATACATGCTACAGCGGAAAGTGAGAAAAAAAACCTAATGCAATTAGGATGGAACAGCAATATAAAAGTAATTCCCAATTGTGTAGAAGTGAGCAAAATTATGATGAAAGAATCCTGGACAAAACGTAAAAACATCCTGTTTCTTTCACGCATACACGTAAAAAAAGGAATTAACTTTTTAATAGAAGCTACTGCGAATTTAAAAAAAGAATTGCAAGGATATACAATCAATATTGCAGGGGAAGGTGAAGAAAGTTACATCAACGAATTAAAACAATTAGCCTCCAAATTAGGTGTTTCAGATCTAATTCATTTTATAGGTGGTGTATACGGTGATAAGAAATGGGAACTATTTAAAAAAGCAGACTTATTTATATTACCTACACATAGTGAAAACTTTGGAATTGTTGTAGCTGAAGCATTGGCCTGCGGTACCCCTGTTATAACAACACAAGGTACTCCATGGCAAAAATTGGAGAGTTATCATTGCGGATGGTGGACTGAAATAGGAACAGAAGCTACCACTAAAGCTTTAAAAGAATTTCTACAATGCACAGAAATACAACTGGAGCAGATGGGGAAAAATGGGAAAAAATTGATAGAACAACACTATTCGTCCCCAAAGATAGCCCAAGACATGGTAGAATTATACAAAAAAGTTTGTCTATAAACATAGGCTCAACAGAGCTGTATCACAATATTTAACCATACAAAACCAAGCGCATAATGAAAAAGAAAACGGTAGGAATTATTACCATTCTGAAAGTTAATAATTATGGAGCGGAATTACAATCATACGCCACCCAACGTATAATGAATTTAATGGGATATGATGCAGAGATAATAGATTATCTATACTACCGTAATTCCGGTCATATCAAAGAAAAATGTTCAATGCCGTTTTATCCGTATCCTGTGAAAAATCGCATAAAAGAATTTGGGTTATATGTAATTGATAAAATAGAGAAAATATTTGAATCTGATTCAATCAAACACAGAAAAATGAGGTTTGAAGAATTCCATAAGCATTTCAACCGTTTCTCTACCAAACAATATCGAAAGTATTCGGAATTATTTAATAATCCTCCAATATATGATGCCTATTGCGTAGGTAGTGATCAAGTTTGGAATCCCAGATGTTATACTAATCTAAACCCTTATTTTTTGAAATTCGTTCCAAATATAAGTATCAAATTCAGTTATGCAAGTAGTTTTGGAGTAAAAGATATTCCAGACTCAGCTCGGAAACAATATATAGAATGTTTACAGAATCTGTCGTATATAGGTGTAAGAGAGGAAACTGGTGTAGACCTTGTTCAAAAACTTACTGGAAGAAAAGCGACATGGTGTTTGGACCCTACTTTGTTGCTTGACAGAGAAGAATGGAGCAAGGTTGAAACTTTGGTGGATGGTATACCACAACGATATGTTTTGGTTTACGAGTTACATTCAACAGACAAGATTATGGAAACAGCTCTATTCCTAGCAGAAGAACTGAGATGCAAAATAGTAAGAATATGCAAAAACACGTCCTCGACAAAAAAAAGGCCTAATGTGATAAACATAGTTGAGGCAGGACCATCAGAGTTTATATATCTTTTCAATCATGCAACAGCTATTGTTACCAATTCTTTCCATGGCACAGCTTTCAGCATCAATTTCCGAAAAGATTTCTATTGTGTACTTACTAGAAAATTGTTAAATAATAACCGTCAATTAGATTTACTAAATTTGTGCAAATTAACAAACAGAATTATATATGATGATGAGCCATTGCCCCAATGGAGCACAATAGACTATACTATCGCATCAAAGGCTATAGAAGATTTTAAAATTAAATCAACAAATTATATACAGGAGGCTATAAATGGACAAACAAAATAAAAAGATTCCACAGCTATGTGGAAAAGATTTGTGCACGGCGTGTCATGCGTGTTACAATATATGTTCTAAAAAAGCCATTATCATGGTGGAAGACCAATATGGAGAATTACATCCTCAGATTGATGATAATCTTTGTGTGAAATGTGGAATGTGTGAAAAAGTCTGTCCAGAACTTAAACAAAACAATTTACATCGAAATGGAGAACCTAAAATATATGCTTGTTGGCTGAAAAATTCCGAACATCGTAAAGAGAGTACTTCAGGAGGTGCTGCATTTGCCATATCATCTGCCGTCATTCGGCAAAGAGGTCATGTATGGGGTGCAGCATACGGAAAAGATATGTATCTAACTTACATAGAAGCTAATACTCTAGAAGAGTTGAAAGCTATTCAGAAATCTAAATACACACAATGCCATGTAGAAGAAGCTTTCAAAACTATTAAAAATGAATTGGATAGTGGAGATTTGGTTCTGTTCACAGGAACAGGTTGTCACGTAAAAGGATTACGTTCTTTTTTAAGAAAAGATTATCCCAATTTAATGACAGCTGATTTGGTATGCCATGGTGTACCTGGACAAGGTGTCTTTCGAAAATACAAAGAACATTTGGAAGCAAAATTCAATGATGAAATGTTGACATATATTCCACGTCCAAAACGTAATGTTGATGGTCAGGAAGGCCAATACTATTCTTTAGCCTATTTTAAAAACAAAGGAAATATTAAAATGGAAAAAAATAACAATTCTTATTTTATAGGTTTTCAGCATAACTTGTTTTTACGAAGTGCTTGTCATCATTGTCAGTCAAACGGTAAAGAACGATATTCTGATTTTACTTTAGCTGATTTTTGGGGATTGGGCAAAATTGCTCCTTTCATTCATCCATATAAAGAACGTACATTAGGCGTATCCATGCTTGCTCTAAATTCATCGAAAGCACTTGCTTTTTTTGAAGAATTTAAAAAAGATTTAAATTATGAACTGCGCTCTTACAAAGAGGCCTCCATATCAAATACTCAGTATTATAAATCGGCAATACCCTCTCCATATCGTGATGAATTTCGTAATGATTTTTTCAATCATTCATGGGAGGAACTAGCATCAAAATATATGAAATTCTCGATGAAAGAATACATTTTGTACATAATTAAAAAATTCACCCCTCCTATTTGTTATTATATGTTAAACAACTGGCGAAATGGATAAAATAAAAATATGGAAAAGTATCAAAAGTATATTGACAACTATAGTTGTTCTAATAAATTAAGAAGACTGTGCTGGAATATTTTCTGTGCCCTACTTTATCATCCTTTCGGTCTTCCTTTGTTCAACACATGGAGAATTTTTGTACTCAAAATTTGGGGAGCTAAAATAGGAAAAGGAAGTAAAGTATATGCTTCTTCAAAAATATGGGCTCCTTGGAATTTAGAAATAGGCCAAAGAAGTTGCATTGGACCAAATACAATCATTTATAACCCAGGAAAAGTTATTTTAAAAAATAAAGTTGCCATATCACAATACGCTTATTTATGTACAGCTACTCATGACTATACTTCTCCATTGCACACTTTATATTGGCAAGATATCATTATTGATGATTATGCTTGGATTGCAGCCAAAGCCTTTATTGGTCCCGGAGTTCATATAGGGGAAAGGGCTATCATCGGAGCTTGCTCCGTACAAACCAAAGACGCAGAGCCATGGGGAGTTTATGCAGGAAATCCGGCTAAATATATAAAAAAAAGAATTTTGAAAAATGAATAATTCCATAGCTGCCATCATCCTCACATACAACGAAGAGAAACATATATCCCGTTGTATCAACTCGCTTAAAAATATCTGTGAGGAAATATTCGTCATCGATTCTTTCAGCAAGGACCGAACTGTAGAAATTGCGAAAGAAGCAGGAGCGCAAGTTTACCAAAATCCTTGGAAAAACTATGCGACACAGTTCAACTGGGGGCTGAAGAATTGTCCCATTACAACAGAATGGATATGGCGCATTGACGCTGACGAGTTTTTGGAGGGTAACTTGGGACCTGCCATGAAAAAAGCATTGGCAGAATGTAACAATGAGGTAAATGGAGTATACGTCCGCAAGCGTATAGATTTTATGGGCAAGCCTCTGTTACACGGGGGATGGTATCCTTCTTACCACCTGAAAGTATGGCGAAGAGGACATGGGGAGTGTGAGAACCGATGGATGGATGAACATATCCGCATCTTCAGTGGAACAACAATCACAGTGGAAGAGGGGAATCAAGTGGACGCCAATTTGAATGACCTGACCTGGTGGACAGAAAAGCACAATGGATATGCTACACGGGAAATGGCGGATATGCTGATGATGGAATACGGACTGGACGACAGAGGCAAAGAAGTACAGGCCAAGTTTTGGGGTACAGAGGAACAGCGTAAACGATGGCTGAAAGTGAAATATATAAAAGCACCGCTATTCTTACGGCCATTTATCAATTTCAATATACGCTACATTCTGAAAGGGGGATTTCTGGATGGAAAAGAGGGCTTTATATGGCACTTTTTACAAGGTTTCTGGTATCGTTTCCTGGTAGATGCCAAAATTTATGAAATAAAAAAACGCTTTGGATGGAATGACAAGAGAATCAAGGCATTCATAAAAGAAACGTATTTAGATAAATAACCACTTACATTATAAAAGCATCAACACTATGAAAGTTTCAATTATCACCTCCTGCTACAATCGGGAAGCCACTATTCGTGGAGCAATAGAAAGTGTACTGGAACAGGATTATCCCTACATAGAATACATAGTGGTAGACGGAGCATCGAAAGATAACTCGCTGGCTGTCATCAATGAATATAAAAACGGGATAGATACAATTATTTCCGAACCGGATAAAGGTATGTATGAAGCGATTAACAAAGGAATACGTGCAGCAACAGGAGATATTATCGGTCTGATTCACTCCGACGATTTCCTGTTTTCATCTCACACCATCTCCGACATAGTGAAAACATTCGAGGAACAAGATGCGGATATGATATACGGCAACGGAGTCTTTGTAGATTATGACGACACCAATCAGATGATACGAAACTGGATAAGCGGACGGTACAGTAAAGAGAATGTAAAAAACGGATGGCTCCCACTCCACCCCACTGTCTATATAAAGAAGGAGTGCATGGATAAATGGGGACTTTACGACGAAAGTTATAAGATAGCCGCCGACTCGGATTTGCTGGTGCGCTATCTGTATGAAGCCAACCTGAAAGTATATTACCTGAACAAATACATCGTGAAAATGAGAATGGGGGGGCTTTCTACTGATGCAGGAAAAAGCAAACTGAAATGGGCGGAGGACTTGAGAATGTATAAAAGTCACGGAATAAAACCCATCTCGGCGCTGAAAGGCAAAATTCTTTCAAAGATTCCACAGTTCATTGAAGCCAGACTGCCGTGGAGTGAAATACCGGAAGCAGAGGAAGAAAGCCTGATACAACCTGCCGCCGCAAATAAAAAAGAATGAAAATACGTTTACTAGTTCTAACCTTGCTGATTATCGGAGTTCATCAGCATATACAAGCACAATATATGCTGGGAACTACCGGTATGATGAATATTCCTACCGCCGACAGGCAGAAGCCGGGAACTGTGATGTTGGGAGGAAATTATCTGCCCAAACAGATGATGCCTGCACGATTCGACTACAACACAGGAAATTACTTTGTGAGCATCAGTTTCTTTTCCTTTCTGGAACTTGCCTATCGGGAAACTTTAATAAAAGGGGACTATATATCATCCAAGCCTAAATACAATCAGCAGGATCGTTCCTACTCCATCCGGCTGTGTGTGTGGAAAGAAGGAAAGTTTCTGCCGGGAATAGCACTGGGAGCCAATGATCCGATAGCGGATAAAGGAGCCAACACTTTTCAATCTTACTATGGAGTGATAACGAAAGGATTCCATCTGGGAGGAGAGCATTATCTCTCAGCTTCTTTGGGATATTATCTGGAAGGCGGGAAGAACAGTAATACCAAATGGTTCGGCAATAAATACAAAGGTGTATTCGGAGGAATAAGCTATATACCCGCTTTCTGCAAAGAGTTGAAGATGATGGCCGAATATGACTCGGACGGGGTGAATGTGGGAGCAGCTGTCAGGCTGTGGAAACATTTGTCCATGCATGCTTTTACCCACGATTTTACTTGCGTATCGGGTGGTATACGCTATGAGTGTACCCTAATACATTGACGCAATGAGCAAATATTTAATAGCAATCCTCCTTTCGGCATGGAGCATCTCCCTCCGGGCACAAGTGGCCGAAAAACTACAGCAACTGGGAATGGAGAATATACAAACGGTAACGGAGGTGAACGGCAACACAACGATTGCTTTTGAAGACAATGTATATAGAGGTACTTACCGGGGAATAGGCAAAGCCATCGAAGCAGCCATGGAAGGAATGTACGGGGGAAATCTGCAAATGGTGGTGTTGGAGCACAGTATCCCCCAGCTATGCATTACGCTGAGCGATAAGGTGATAACCGAATATAAAGAGAAACAGATTACCATAGGGGAAGTGTACCGACAGATGGGAATCAGTTATGATACCGATGAAGCGATGGAGGTACTGAAAAAGACACACCGGACACTCAATTCATCGGCAGGGAAAGTAGACATTGTGGTCTATCCGGAAGTAAAACTGGAAAACTCCAGCTTTGACCGACTTTATACTTATTATGTCAACCTGGCTCCAGCCGTAGAAATGGCTTTATGGAAAGGGGCGGAACTGACAGCGCAAGTGGTATTCCCGGTAGCGACCAACCTAAAAGGACAATATAAGAAGATACGTCCCGGAGTGATTGCACTATCGCAAGAGTTTTGCTTCGGCAAAGGATTTTTAGGGCGAGTAACCGCAGGAAACTTTACCAACAACCGCATGGGGGCACAAGCGGAGATGAAATACCGCACAGCGAATGGCAGACTGGAACTGGGAGCTATGGCAGGAGCTACCGTGCAATCTGTGCTGACCGACGACGAAGGATGGTATATCAGCCGGAAACTGCGGATGAATGCCGCACTGAAAGCATCTGTGTATGAACCTCGCTTCAATTTGCAATTTGATTTGCAAGCTGCACGTTATCTATATGGGGATTATGGAGTAAGAGGCGACTGCACCCGCCATTTCGGAGAATATGCCATCGGCGTGTATGGAATGTATACCGATGGGGAAATAAACGGAGGATTCCATTTTGCCATCCCTCTGCCCGGCAAGAAGTGGAACCGTAACCGGGGGGTGCGTGTCAGGCAAGCGGATTATTTTGCCATGGAATACAGTATGGAATCCTGGGGCAGATATGCGGATGAAAAAATGGGGGAAACTTATCGCACCCGACCTGATGAGAACCGGAGTAACCGGTTTTTCCAACCGGAATATATACGCTATTTCCTGATAAAGGAAGCAAATAAATAGATTACTAATTTTTAAAAACGAAGAAAAATGAGAACAAGCAAGTTTTTTAAAACAGGTTTGCTGCTGTTTGTAGCAAGTTTGGGGTTAATAAGCTGCGGGGATGACGACAAAGAACCGGAAATTGTAGTTGACCCTGTAAGCGAAAATGTGGAATATTACATTGAAGGTAAAGTAGTAGCGGATAATGCCGCACTGGACGGAATCAGCGTAACAGCGGGAGAAGCTACCGCAACCACAGACGAAAACGGTCAATATTCACTGACGGTAAAAGATAAGAAAACTTATACGGTGAGCTTTGCCAAGGAGGGATATAGAACTGTTTCTGACGCATCAGTAGAAATAGCTAACAACGCTACCAACAGAAGTCTAGTAACACTGAACGTGACTATGAGCAAGGAAGGCGTGGCTGTAGCTGTTGATCCTGAAAGTGATAAAGTGATTACAGAAAAAGGAGAAGGGGAAACAGAAGATGCCCAGACCGTCTTGACTATTCCCGCCGGTGCCGTATCAACCGCTACCGATGTAACTCTTACTCCGTATCTGGAAGCTGTTGCAACCGATGTGACTCCGGGCAGCAAAGAAGAAGCGATTCCCATGACTAATATTGCTATCAGTTCCAGCCAGGATGCAGCTATAAATCAGGATGTTACCTTGTCTGTAGCCAATGCTAGCTCCAGCGATTATTATTTTGACGAAGTAGAGGTATACGAAAAGACTAACGCACGTGCTATCGGTGACTGGAAGAAATATGCCGACGCCGCTTTTGATAAAGCGACCAACAGCTACATAGCTGCCATCAAAAAGGGAAGTTCACTGAATAAGGATTATTCTATCCGTGTAAAGAGTGAAAAGAATGTCAGCGAAACCAAGAACGATGAAATATTGAAAGAAGACAGCTACAGTAACGCAGGAAATATGAGCGCTACTACTTATGATATTCCTTATACTGCCAAATTAGGATGGGAAATATCTGCATCCGGACTGGATGAAGGCGCTCTTTCATTGGTGAAAGCTGCCATAGCTGCACAAGAAGGTGGATCGGAAGGTGTATACACCGTAAACAAGACCTTTACAGCCCACGTAAGCGGTGACTATATTCTGTATTTCTCTTGCAAAGCCAAATATGTAGAAAAAGAGTACACTTTCTCTATTGCCGGTAAAAAGGTTACTGTAAAAGTTAAACATTATCTGGGAGTGGAATTTGTTTATACTAACCAAAGTTCAAGTATGCATGGTGGTGGCTCTATAGGCTAAAACAGTCTTTTCAATTAATACAAAATATGAGTAAAAAAGTAGCATTGATTTCAGGTATCACAGGTCAGGACGGTTCGTTCCTGGCCGAGTTCCTGATAGAAAAAGGATACGAAGTACATGGTATCCTGAGACGTTCTTCTTCATTCAACACCGCACGTATAGAACATCTGTATCTGGACGAATGGGTGCGGGATATGAAGCAGAACCGACTGGTGAACCTGCATTGGGGGGATATGACGGACAGCAGCTCACTGATACGCATCATACAGTCTGTACAACCTGACGAGATTTATAATCTGGCCGCACAAAGCCATGTAAAAGTAAGCTTCGATGTGCCCGAATACACAGCGGAAGCGGATGCGGTAGGTACGCTGCGTATGCTGGAGGCGGTACGTATATTGGGACTGGAAAAGAAAACCAAGATTTATCAGGCATCTACTTCGGAACTTTTCGGACTGGTACAGGAAGTTCCTCAGAAAGAGACAACTCCTTTCTATCCCCGTTCTCCATACGGAGTAGCCAAGCAATATGGTTTCTGGATAACCAAGAATTACCGCGAAAGCTATGGCATGTTTGCCGTAAACGGCATTTTGTTCAATCACGAAAGTGAACGCCGGGGCGAAACTTTTGTTACCCGGAAAATTACCCTGGCGGCAGCACGCATCGCACAAGGATTCCAAGATAAACTGTACTTGGGAAATCTGAATTCCCTGCGCGACTGGGGATACGCCAAAGACTATGTGGAATGTATGTGGCTGATTCTGCAACACGATACGCCCGAAGACTTTGTTATCGCCACCGGAGAATATCACACTGTACGCGAATTTGCCACCCTTGCTTTCAAGGAAGTGGGCATCGACTTGCACTGGGAAGGTGAAGGTGTGAACGAGAAGGGTATTGACACAGCTACAGGCAAGGTGCTGGTAGAGGTGGATCCCAAATATTTCCGCCCGGCAGAGGTGGAACAATTACTGGGAGATCCTACCAAAGCCAAAACGTTACTGGGATGGAATCCCCGCAAGACTTCATTTGAGGAACTGGTGGGAATCATGGTGAAACACGATATGAAATTCGTGAAGAAACTCCATCTTAAAGCAAGCTGTTAAATCATTAGTTAAAATTTCAATGGAGAAATCAGCCAAAATTTATATAGCAGGGCACCACGGACTCGTGGGCTCCGCTATTTGGCGTAACCTGCAAGAAAAAGGCTACACCAACCTGACCGGCAAAAGTCACAAGGAACTGGACTTACTGGACGGGGTTGCCGTAAAGGACTTCTTTGACCAAGAAAGACCGGACTATGTAATCCTTGCCGCCGCCCACGTGGGAGGTATCATGGCAAACAGTACATACAGGGCGGACTTTATCTATAAGAACCTGCAAATACAACAGAACGTGATAGGAGAAAGCTTCCGTCACGGAGTGAAGAAATTATTGTTTCTGGGAAGTACCTGCATTTATCCCAGAGACGCACAACAGCCTATGAAGGAGGATGCTCTCCTCACCTCCCCGCTGGAATATACGAATGAGCCATACGCCATCGCCAAAATAGCGGGTCTGAAAATGTGCGAGAGTTTCAACTTGCAATATGGTACTAACTATATCGCTGTTATGCCTACGAATCTGTACGGTCCCAATGATAATTTCAATCTGGAACGCAGCCATGTGCTGCCTGCCATGATCCGGAAAATACATCTTGCCAAATGCTTGAACGAAGATAACTGGGAGAACATACGCTATGATCTGGACATGCGTCCGGTGGAAGGTATAAACGGAGAGAGCAGAACAGAGGAGATACTGGCTATCCTGAAAAGCTACGGTATCAGCAAGGACGGGGTGGAACTGTGGGGAACAGGCACGCCACTGCGCGAATTCTTATGGAGTGAGGAAATGGCGGATGCCAGTGTATTCATCATGGAGCATGTGGACTTTAAAGATACTTACCGTCCCGGCACAAAAGAGATACGCAACTGCCACATCAACATCGGTACGGGAAAAGAAATCTCCATCGCCGGCCTGGCTCATCTGATAGTAAAGGAGACGGGATATAAAGGCAACATTACATTCAATCCGGAGAAACCGGACGGCACCATGCGCAAACTGACTGATGTGACCAAATTGCACGAATTGGGATGGCATCACAAAATAGACATAGAGGAAGGGGTGCACAAGATGTACCAATGGTATCTGGAATATAAAAAGAAATAAAGAACATACGCGTTATGGAAACTCATATCGTTATCATGGCAGGCGGCATAGGAAGCCGCTTCTGGCCCATGAGTACGCCGGAATGTCCCAAACAGTTCATTGATGTGACGGGATGTGGCAAAAGCCTGATCCAACTGACAGTGGAACGCTTTCAAGGGTTGTGCATTCCGGATAATATATGGATAGTGACTTCGGAAAAGTATAAGGAGACAGTAAGGAAACAATTGCCATCTGTGCCGCCTCATCATATACTGACGGAGCCGGTTGCACGTAACACGGCACCCTGCATCACATACGCTTGCTGGAAAATCAAAAAACACCACCCTGACGCCAATATTGTAGTGACTCCTGCGGATGCATTGGTTATCAATACGGATGAATTCCGCCGGGCGATAGCCAAGGCACTGCTGATGACAGATCAAAGCAAGGCCATTGTAACCATAGGTATCAAACCTTGCCGCCCGGAAACGGGATACGGATATATAGCTGCAGGAGAAGAGGTGGATCAGGATATACGGAAAGTGGATGAATTCAAAGAGAAACCGGATTTGAAAACGGCACAGCAATATGTGGACGCCGGGAATTATTTCTGGAATGCAGGGATTTTTGTATGGAATGTAAAAACCATAGAAGAGGCTATACGCCGTTATGCACCGGGCATCGCCGAGGTGTTCGACAGGATTTATCCGGAGTTCTATACCGAAAGGGAAAAAGAAACCATAGAAGAGCTGTTCCCTACTTGTGAAAGTATATCCATAGATTATGCCGTAATGGAAAAAGCGGAACGGATTTATGTATTGCCGGCAGAGTTCGGATGGTCTGATCTGGGCAGTTGGGGCTCATTACATTCCTTGCTGCCCAAAGATAACCGGAACAATGCCATCGTAGGCGAAAATATCCGATTGTATGAATGTAATAACTGCATTGTACACACACCGCATTTGAAACAAGCGGTGATACAAGGACTGGACGGATATATCATAGCCGAGAAAGAGGGAACCCTGCTGATATGCAAACTGGCAGAGGAGCAGCGTATTAAAGAATTTTCGAAAGCATAAGGAATGATTATAGCAGTTGATTTTGACGGCACAATAGTGGAGCATAAATATCCCGAAATAGGCAGGGAACTACCCTTTGCCATAGAAACGCTGAAAAAACTACAACAGGAACGACACCGCCTTATTCTGTGGAGTGTACGGGAAGGTAAATTATTACAGGAGGCCGTGGATTTCTGCCGGGAGCGTGGATTGGAATTTTATGCCGTAAACAGCAATTATGCGGAAGAAACCCTGGAAAGTGATCATTATTCCAGAAAACTGAAGGCGGATTTGTTTATTGATGACCGCAATCTGGGAGGACTGCCCGAATGGGGGATGATTTACAGAATGATCCATGACAAATGGGGATACGAAGATATTTATCAAAGTTCAGATAATAAAGAAGAGAATAAAAAGCGAAGCTTTTGGAAGATACTTTTTTCCAAGATGTAGAATCCCCGCTTCCGAATGTAGTGATACAGGGGGAAGCCCATAAGAAAACTAATGTTAGATCAGAGGTAAGTACTGTTATCAGCGGATAACGGAAACTTACGAAGTAGTGTTGGTGATACCCGCCTGGGAAGGTAGGTATCACCTTTTTTTGATCTATACCATTAGTATTTGAATACTTGTTCTTTTCCGGGTTCTATGGTCATGGCTTTCATTCCTTTCCGGGTTGGAATGTTCAGTATTCCCTTTCCGCCGTCAGACTTGATACGGATTACTTTCTTATCCATATAGATATGGATATTGCCGTATGGAGTAGGTACTGTTCCTTCCATCCATTTCAACCCGCCCAGACAAGGGGTGACGGAGTATTCTTCGTAACCGGGTTTGGTGGGTTTTACTCCCAGATAGTATTTGCCCAACAAATAGATGGGGCTGGCTCCCCATGCATGGCAGAGGCTCTTGCCGTATGGACGTCCGTACATGGCCAAATGCTGGGTACCTGTTTCTTCGGGATTGTATTTCTCCCAAAAACTGGTAGCTCCTTCTTTCAACATACCGCCCCAATAGGCTTTCATTTCTTTCATTACCGATTCTTGTTCGCCCAAGGCGCACAGCGCTTCCAGTTCATAGAAACGCATATAAGGAGTGGTGATTTTCAAAATACTGTCATTCTGCAATACGGAGTGTTTGATGGCCTGCTGTTTATCGGCATTCAGATAATTGAAGAAGACAGAGAACATATTGGCGTAACGGGTAACGGACTCACTCTGCTTTCCCTGAATACGGTTGTGTACCATCGCTTGTTTCTGCTCATTCCAGAAAGCGGGTTCCAGCTTGGAACGTAAAGCGGAAGCCAGTTTCTCATACTTGGTTTTGTCTGCCGTATTGCCGGCCAGACTGGCACAAAGCGCCATGGTTTCCAAACTTTTGCAGAACAAGACTTGCTCAAAGGAGAGTTCGCCCTTCTTGTCCAGATAACCGTCTGCCCAGTCTACGAATACCCAGTCACCGGTCATACCTTCCACCATACCGTTGGCGTTGGTACGTCCCAATACATAGTCCATCATGCTTTGCATACGCGGATAGAGTTGGGTTACAAAGTCTTTGTCACCAGAATACATATAATAATCGTAAATACTGAGAAACCAATAGAAGGTGTAGTCCATAATGGTATTGCTGTGGCTGGTCACAGGGTCTTTTCCACGAAGCAGCCAAATGGTACGTTTCACGGTTTCATTATCGAAGAACAGATAGTAGTTCATCAGATAACTCTGGATGGCATCGCCACTCCATACCCAACGGTCGCGCTTGATGCCGTCGATAAAGAATTCACGGGTAGTAAGGTGCATGGTGTACGCTCCTACTTCCCAAATGCGGTTCAGCTCTTCGTCATTACATTTGAATGAGCCCCGGTACTCTTCGGGCAAGTATTCGTATTGCATGGAAACGTCCTGCATCGTTACTCCCGGATCGCAAGTGACATAGACATAACGGAAAGCCTTGCTATTGTCTAAAGTATATTCATCGTATAGTTTCCGTGTATTCCGGATGGCCAGATCGGTTATTTGCCCCGGCTCTGCCAGCAATTTGTCCAATGTTTCGCAATATTCCGTATCCAAGGCTTCTTCAGGACTTTCACCGTAATAGATATGGATCGTTCCTTTTCCCTTTACATCTTTCAGAGTGATATAACCAAAGGTTTCTTTTCCGAAGTCGTACAATACCCCCTCTTTCCGGGGAGTGGAGGAAACTGCTTTCATCGGTTTTCTAACCAATGAAAACTTGGAAGGCAGTTGGGTGGCTCCGTCAAAGTTCCAACACCCTGCATCCATATAAACGGTAGCAGAAGTATCACTGGCTTTTCCGCTTTCGTCTATCCATTCTTTATCCTCGTAGGTTACTTTCCAAGTTTTGTCCGTATTTACGGTTTTTCCTTTCACATAAATAGTGGGGGGAGTGGACTGATTCCACACTTTGATGTTCAGACTGTGTTTTCCTGCGGGGAGTTTCAAGGTGGAGGGCATACCGAATTGCAGTTTGCCATCCAATTTCACATTGTATTTTCCTTCGGCGGCAATGAAGATCTCTTCAGGTTCCGCCAGGTCCAATTTCTTGCTGAATTCCACTACCACATAATGGCTGTCTGTTTTCCAGAAGGGAGGGAAAAAAGCACCGCGTTCCGTACGGCGGTTGTTCATCTGGTTGCCCAGCCATATTTCATAATCACCCGGATACCAGATCCAGGTCTGGGCGGAGGCGGCAGCACTCAATGCAAGTGCTCCAACTAAAGTGGCAAGTCTGTTTTTCATAATGGTATCACGTTTTATTTTTCCTTCAAATAGCTATATTCCTTTGTCAGTCCGGCATTTGCCTTGATACTGTCGTTCACCATCGGACCATTGTTTTCCCATGTATTACCCGGACCATTGGCGTTCTTCAGAAACTTCTCTCCTTCCGTCCAGTTGTCCTTGACGGTGATAAATGAAGATCCTTCGTCGGTGTAAAGATAGAACCAATGATTGGGATCGTGTGCATAACCGGGTGAAAAAATGTTAGAAACGCAATTTTCCGTAATCCAGCTATGAGGTTGTGAACCTAATGTATAAATACCGGCTACATCATACATGTGCTTGGCATAGTGATGAATCAGATTGGCGTGCACGCGGTTATTGCGCATACAGTTTACTGTACGTGTCCATCCCCATCCCAAACTGATGCCCGAATAGGATACATCACTGATTTCATTGTGTTCGATATTGATATCACTTACATAACCGGCGCAAATGCCCAAGGTACCCCAGTCTTCATTGGTCACATCATTGATATAATTGTTGGAAATGGTCAGTCCGGTACAGACCTCACGACGGTCGGCAGGATCGTATGGAAGATGTGTTTCGTGAGCGGCAGGACTGAAACTACCCGCCACAATACCGTTTCCGGCAATATCACGGAAAAGACAACCGTTTATACGTCCTCCACCGGTGGCCCATTCATAATCAATACCTGTAGAGCCCAAATGCTGGAAACGGCACTTCTCGAAATCAATATCCTGGGCAGCCTTGACTACGACTGCCGATGCCGGACGTCCCAACCAACCTTGATTATCCAGCTTATGATTGTTCTTACGAATCATAGAAGGACGGATTTTATACCCGTCTGTCATGTACATACCTGCCTGAAGAGGAACATGACCTTGCAAAGAGGGACGGATCCAGGTGGTATATTGGAAAGTAACATTGTCAAAACGAATGTGCTTTACCGGACGGTCTATAGTTCCTTCCACCCATACCAACGTTTCGATGCCGGGAACTACGGCTTTGCTTATCTTCTCTCCTTTCCGAGGATAATAATATATTTTACGGCTTTCAATGTCATGATACCACTCGCCGGGTTCATCCAGCAATTCCATGGCATTGGTCAGATAGAAAGCCGAGTTGTGACCATCCTTAGTCACCATAGGACGCGGCCACGGATGTTCAAACTGGATGCGGCTTTCAGGATTATGGAAACGCACGGCGGCACTGTCTCCCTGTATTTCGACCGACTTGATACGGAGATTTGCCACACACCACATTTCATGAAGGACCATTTCGGCATATCGGGCCTTCTGTATTTTCTTTACAGCAGCGGCAGGTACCCACAGTATTTCGTTTTGGGGATCGTTGTTGATGATGCGATACATCTTTTCAAAGTCTGCCACATCCCTTGCACGAACAGCCTTTTGTCCATTGATCCACAGTTGCCGGAAATCCAGCGGACGTCCGTTAAACATAGGGACATCGGCTACCCACAACTTTCCTTGCTTCTTCCAGTTTCTGATTTCCACCCCACCATTCAGAATGGCATTTCCATCCGAAGTGATGACTGTAGGTGAAGCTTCCGTCCCGCTGTCCTCGGGACGAATAAAGACGGGTTCGTACAGATGGTAATCACCTGCCTCCATATGAATGGTGATGCCACCTTTTACACTCTCATCATTAAGACGACGAAGTTCCCTTGCCTGACGCAATGCGGCTGTAAGGGTGGCCTTCGGAGAGTCTTTGGTACCCGGATTCCGGTCATTACCTTTCGGAGATACGAACAAATCGGCTGCTGATAGTGTACAAGCTATCAGCAGCGCAGTAGTGGTTATGAATATTTTTTTCATTTGTAAATCATTAGGAGTAAGTGGTTAGTGATTAGTCCGCGCCAAAGGCATCCATACCGTCATTTCAGCCTTTCCGCGATTTCCCCATGCATAATAAGGAATCAGACGGATATTGACCGGTTTGTCGGCCTTTCCTACCTCGCGGTACAATGTATCTTTCCACGATACCTCATCAACCAGACGGGCAGTACCATCCAACGCGACAATCGGACTGCCTTCAATGATTATTTTTTTCGGGGTCAACCGGATATCGGCAGGTATCAGCACATTATCTATCTTATGTCCGCCTTCTATATCCATACTTTCCAAACAATATACCAACGGGCCACGTTTTACCACTACCTGGTTACGGATTTCTTCGGCCAACGGATTTGCTTCCAGCAATTTTACAGGCATATCCATCACCCATTCCACACAGTCCCCTTTCTTCCAGATGCGGTTTACCTCGGCGTATGTATTCGCTTTCCAAGTTCCTTGCACCGGTTCACCATTTACCTTCAAAGTTGCTTTCTCGCACCAGTCCGGAACACGGAGGAACAAAGAGAATGTTTTCTTTTTTGATGGTTTCGGAGCTTCGGTAACAGTCAGCTTCACAGCACCTTCCCACGGATACTCCGTTTCTTGCATCAGCCCGATCTTTCCCACTTCCTTCAAAGCTGTCGCCAGTGTATTCGCTCCATATAAATTGCAATATACCGCATTCGGAGTCACCGTATAAGCATAGTTCTGGGCTTGACAAACGGTGCGCAGCGTATTAGGCGGACAACAGAAGCAACTGATATACTCGGTACGTTCTTTAGGCCAGCGAAGTGTGTATGGCAAATCCGCACTGATGCGCAACGGGTTGGTATAGAAATATTTCTTTCCATCCAGACTGACACCACTCAACACACTGTTATAGAGGGCAGTTTCCACAATATCCGCATATTTGGCATCGCCCGTCACTTCCAGCATACGCCAGTTGAAAAGCATATTGCCGATATTGGCGCAGGTCTCGTTATGCGCCGTACTATTAGGCAACTGATAAGGACGGCCATAGCTTTGGTGTACTTTCTGAATACTGTCCGGCTCATAGCAGGTACCATCCGGCGAAGTACCGTCATACAGCGCACCGCACGCTCCTGTAACATACATCTTGCGGGTCACAATGTCTTTCCAGATGCTGGTCAGGTTTTTCATCAGTTGGTCTTCTCCTGTTTCGGCATACACATCGGTCACACCGGCATACAGGTAATTGGAACGCACGGCATGTCCCATCGCATTGTATTGCTGACGGAACGGAATACGGTCCTGATTATCATCGGTGCCATTTTCCACCATTCCACGGATATCAATCAGATTCTTGGAAAGTTCCAGATAACGGGGATTCCCTGTAGCACGGTACATTTCCACCACGCCCATATAATGGGAGGGACAAATAGCATTTCTTGCCAGTTCCGCAGAAGCGGTTTCATAAAAATGACAGAGGAAGTCCGTCGCTTTTACGGCAGCATCGAATAAAGTAGTCTTTCCGGTGGCACGGCGATGAATAATACCTGCCATCATCAGATGTCCCAAATTGTAGGTTTCAAAATTCAGACGATTGGCAAATGCACCTTTCTCGTCCTCACCGCCTACTTTGGTACCAATTACCGTCTGTTGCTGTTTTTCCGAATGAGTGTCAATCCCCTTATTCTTTTCCTCAATGATGACAGGGGTATGAATGTAACCGTCCGCACGCTGGGCTTTCACCACATGTTCAATGAAGTGGTCCATCAGTTTATCCAATTCGGGATCTTTCGTGACGGCATACACGGAAGCCACTCCCTCCATCCATTTATACATATCACCATCATGAAAGGGAGGTCCCCAATGTTCGCCTTCGCAAACACCGGCAGCTATTTCAAAGTTACGGAAACCATGCGAAACATCGGGATTGTTCCATGTATCCCACATACTTTGCAAGGAGGTATGGCTATATACATTGAAACGGTCGCCCCAAAAGCCATCTGTCCAATGCACAGCACCTAATTCCGTATTGGCCATCTTGGCAAAACGACTTTGGCTCATATCCGTCAGCCCGCCCGATTGGGCAAATGCTCCCGTAGTTACTCCGGAAGCCAGTAAAAGTAGTAGTCTAATGCTCTTCATAATAATCTGTCACTTATTCTTTTCTTTATAAAGAGAGGACGATAATAAGAAACGTTTGTACTCTATTTATAATTATTTCATATTCTGTATCTTTAGAAAGAGCTTTCATTGGCAGATAATGAAAGTCTGTTTTCAAAAAACGGGTTTCTGATTTTTATTTCAGACACCCGTTTTTTTCAAGTTCTCCAATACTTTCTATCAAAGAACTCCTTTATCCACAATCGTATTATTTCAGTTTGCTCAAATCCAACTCTTTATAAGCCACACGCTGACGGCGCCAGGTATATACGGCATGGAGTTTGCCATCCTTGCCCTGAATGATGGACGGATAAGAATATTGGCTGATAGGGCTGTCTTCCAATGTCATTACATTCTTCCAGTGAATACCATCATCCGAAACCGCCACACACAACGGTGTACGCGGCCCTTTCGGAGTGCCCGGCAATGTACTGAAATCATTATAAATCAATACGTGACGACCATCTTTCATTGTTACGGCATCCGTACCCGAATTATTATTGGGAACATCAAGCAAGGTAACTTTACTCCATGTTTCACCGTTGTCACTGCTCCATGAAGTAGCAATCTGTGCGTTACGTGTACGGCAAAGCACCTGCAAACGCCCATCCTTATGACGCAAAATGCTGGGCTGGATAGCATAAATAGGCTTCTCGCCTTCTCCTTTTATGGCTTCACCGCCTTCCTGATCGTCTACATTGGCTGCATTTGCCTTACGCAAAGCAGTAGGCACACTCATTTCCGCCTCTACAGGACCTACCATCTTCCAAGTCTTTCCTTTATCATCCGAAATTTCAAAATGGATACGCCATCCTCCATCACCTTCTGTACTGGAAGGACAAATAATACGGCCATCCACATACTCCGGCTTATTTTTAATAGGACCTAAGAAACCTTTTGGCAACGGTTCACGTTGGCTCCAAGTTTTTCCACCATCTTTAGAACGTACCAGCCAACCACTCCAATCGGCTACTTTCAATCCTATTTTATAGAACAGGATTAAATCTCCGCCGGGTATTTGGAAAAGCACAGGATTCCAACAAGCCTTGCGGCGTGCCCGGGACTTATCCCCTTTAAACGTAGAAGCCACGGGGCCGGCATCCGCCGGAGTGGATTCTGCTGTAATGCCCGCCAAAACAGCTTGCGGATCATCCAGACTAAACACCCCGTCGGCAGCCAGATAAGGTGCGCTCCATTCCGTCGCACCCTTCGGCTTGCGACATACCCAGATACAACAATCCGGATTACGCTCTTTAGTACCTCCAAAGAAAGAAGCTACCAGGTCTCCGTTCTTCAATTCCACAATAGTAGCGCCATGACATTCGGGAAAAGAAGCTTGCTCGTATAAAAACTGATCTTCCACGATACCTGCACGGTTTTTACCTAAAGATGGATCCATACTAACCGAAAAATGATAGTTTCCCGAAGGAACACTCCATACGGTAGAGTTGCCTTCCCGACGTACAAAGGTAACGTCCTTATCCTTTACCGCCTTCTCGTCCAAGGTAGGAAGATAAACCAATGCAGTAGTATTACAAGGAATCGTGATATCCCATTCCAGATGCGTAAGAGTTTTCTTCCAATTACTAATCATCTTACCATATAAAGTGTTATGCGAAGCTTTGACATAACTCAACTCTTGGATGGAAAAATCCGGTTTAAAGATGATTTGTTTGTAAGCGGGCTGTGCCGGATTAAATCCGGCTAAATCACGGAAATACCAAGTCAATAGATCACCCAATATCATCACATGGTTACAACTGTTCATCCAACGATTGGCGGTATCACCGTTCCACAATTCCCAAATGGCAGTAGCTCCCTTTTCTATCATATAGCCATAACTGGGATAAGTTTTGTTGCTTGCCAACAAGAAAGCAACATCGCCACGCCCCATACGGGTAAGCTCACGCATCATCCAGTTCATACCTATCACCCCACTGCTGATGTGACCTTTATTCCGGGTAATAATGCCTGTTATTACATTTTTTTCCACTTCTTCCCTATAGGCTTCAGGCACCATATCGAAAGCCAGTGGCAGGATATTAGCCGTCACTGTATTGTTACCATAGAATATGCTGTCGGGATAAAGAACATGGGGCATTTGTACCGGAGAAGTTCCCTTCTTAACTGTAAGGAAACGGGCGTTGAAGCAGTCTTTAATTTTTGCTGCATCCTTCTCGAATTCCTTCGCCTCATCTTCCAGACCTTGCAAACGGGCGAACTTGGCCAGCATTTGCGATACCTTATAATAGTAGGCTGTAGCAATCAGCGCTCCATCCGTCTTGCGGGCAGGGTCCTGACTGTGAATCAATTCCGGTGATTCGGGAGGCATACACCAGTCACCGTATTTATCGGCGTTAATCACTCCATCCTCTGTAGTGAACTCACTGCGTATATGGTGCATCCATTTCTTGATAGCGGCATAATTTTTACGAATAGGTTCGATATTGCCGAACTGTTCATAAACCATATCACAGATTACCGGAAATGTGGATGACCACGTCATTTCCGATGTATAATAATTGTAATAAGCCGGACAAATATCAGGAATACAACCGTCTTCACGCTGCGCTTCACGGATGTCATCCGCCCATTTGGCATAGGTGTTTCCATTATTGAACATGAAACTTTCCCCCCACGTTCCCATAGCATGGTCGCCAAGCCAGGGCTGGCGCTCGTCACGCTGGGGACAATCCAAAGGCACTCCTTTATAATTACTGGAAATCCCCCACCAGGCATTCCGATAAACCCGATTCATGATATCATTGGAACATTCGAAAGTACCGTTATCTTCCAAGTCATCATATACTACTTCAGCAACCAAATCTTCCGCTTTCAGATTTTTATAACCTGTCACTTCTACATATTGGAATCCATGATAAGAAAAACGAGAACTCCAGGAAGTGTTGTTTTCTTTACCGTTGCAGATATAATAATCCGTACTCTGGCTATGGCGGAGATTTTCCACATCCAGTTCCGTACCGTCATTCTTTACCCGTTCGGCATAACGTATGCAAATCGTATCTCCCGCAGCGGCTTTCGCTATGTTAATACGCACCCATCCTGCCATATTCTGACCGAAATCAATCATATAACGGTTACCATATTGCTTGAAGACAGCCGGCTTCAGCGTTTTCATCACTTTCATGTTGGGAGCGGTATTGCCACGAAGTGTACCGTACGGCAATGAAACACGTTGCGCTTTCAGCCATTTGGAATCATCATAACCGGGCTGTGTCCAGTTTCCCAATTCCATACGGGCATCGTAAATTTCACCATCGTATTCATTATTGCTACGTATAGGCCCTTGAGCCGTCAAACGCCATTTCTCATCACTGTTGATGCGCTGTATACTGCCGTCGGTATATTCTATAATCAGATTCAAACGTAACTTGGGGTAACCAAAAGTAGGAATCTTATAAGGTTTGTAATTTTGACGCATAGTGTAGAAACGTCCGTTGCCCAGGGTCACTCCGATGGCATTGTCGGCATTTCCTCCGGCAACCTGTTTGGTGACATCAAAAGAATTGTAAAGCACAGTACGACGATAATCACTTGGAGCCGGCGCCAATACCTGATCACCTATCCGCTGGCCGTTAATGAACAGTTCGTACATACCCAAACCGCACAAATGAAGGGTAGCATACTTTATCTCCTTGGCTTGCGTTTTAAATTCCGTGCGTAAATAACGAGAGCTCAAACGGCTGTGTGAATCTTCCCGGTCCCATGCAAACGCAGCGTCCCAACCTATCCATCGTCCTTTCCAATGAATCTCACCTAAAGGTCCCATCCCCCATCGGGCAGGCTCGCTCCATTCTGTTTCACCGCGATTGGTATAGCTTCTCACTTTCCAGTAAACACGCTGATTGCTTTTCAAACGCTTCCCTTGATAGGGAATCCATACGGACGCATCGGATTCCACTTTTCCGGAATCCCACAAATCTCCTTTATCCTGTGCTAAAAGTTCAGGAGAAGACGCAACCAAGATCCGGTAGGCGGTCTGCATCACATTTCTTTGAGAAGATTCCAACCGCCAGCTCATACGGGGAGCAGCAGTATCCAACCCCATGGGATCTACCATCTGCTCGGTACGCAGGCCGGTAACCGAAACATCCGCTGCTTTCAACCACAACGGAAGTGCCAAAAGAATGATTAATAATACTTGTTTTTTCATGATATGCATATTTCTTACTTATTCCATTTCTGTATGGCATCCGGCAAGGCTGTCCAAGCTTTCTGCACATAATCCTTTGCAGAATCCACAACAATCAGAACCTGATCATTACCGCTCAGATAACCGCTATCATGCTGGAAAGAAGTGACTTTACTGTCAAACTCACCGATATATTCCAACTTACCGTCCTTTGCGCTATACCACCATGCATTCTTTTTCGCACCGCTGATTTTGCTCAAATCGATCTGCATAGGACGTCCTGAGTAATTGTAAACCAACAAATAGTCATTTCCACGGGTAGCGATGGCACGGTCATAGCGTTCGCCGTTAGTTCCCGCAATAACACTCTGATCGGGCACACGTTCAAAGAAAGGAAAAGTCAACATCAAGTTCTTCAGATATTTCATCTGATTGAAGCCGGGATCTTCCAAAGCATCCCACCATGCTTTCTTGCGTCCGTCGGCACCAAAAGAGGCTCCATATCCCGGACGGATAAATTGCATGATATCATTATGACCGTATGAGTGCCCGAATGATCCGGCGAATACCGACCAATAGGCATAACGACGCACATCGTGCTGATTCCAACGGGTTTCATTGGGATCATGCAGTCCCTGTGGAATGTCTTCATAAATAGGTTCATCATCAATTACCGGTTTCAACGGAGTCTTTGCCTGACTGGCTTCCACAAAACGCCAGTTATCTTCTTCCGTATTCTCTTCGATAGGATAGTCACCATCACCATTACGCTGCCCGTAACGACGGTGTCCGCTTTGGAACATATTGAAATCCAGCCATTCGCGGTCATTAAACCAAGTAGCCGACGTGGTACGTCCACGCGGATGGAAAGTCATCAGATGACCTTTGTCTATGCTACGGATACTGTTTGCCAACGCATCCCATACCTCCGTCTTATTATCACCACGGATATCCCCTCCTATCATCCAAATAATATTCGGCTCATCCTTGTAACGTTCCGCAAGAAATTTACCGTATGCCACGGCTTCTTTTTCATTCATCAACCCTTGTTCCACGGGAGTTCCCCAAATACATACCATCCCTATATAGATGCCCCGTGAAGCAGCACTTTTAATAATATAGTCCATGTGGTCCCAATATCCATAAATCCCTTTGCGGTTGATATCCTTGAAATTAAAACCGTCTATCATGGAATACTGACCGTAAATATTCATGGAAGGCACACCGTTCAATACCTGCACCTGCACCATGTTATATCCGGCATCCTTGCACTTATTCAGATAGTAAGAAACCTCGTCACGATTCAAGCGTTGCGGCATCAGCCATCCAGTTTCACCCAACCAGAAGAAAGGTACTCCATTTTCATGCTTCAGGTAGCGTCCCTCCTCGGACACCACCAGTTTGCCATTCTTCCAGGGAATATACGTTTTCGCTTTCTGCGCCGGCAAGGAAGTAGAGTAACATAGCAATAAAGCCAATAAGGAAAGTAATGCGTGTCTGTTCATCATTGTATTTTCAAATTCGTTTATTAATTAACAATCTCTAAACAAGAGCTTTTATCAAAACAACAAGGTGTTAAAAAAAGGTCCTTATGTTTTTTAAAAAAGGCGGTTATCTTTTTTAAAAAGCTCTTGATCTTATGAGAAAAGATGAAGACTTTTTTGACAAATGTCCTCATCTTTCTCAGATTATTCCTACTACTTCATTTTCTCATATTCAATAGCCGCCAAAATAAAGGAACCTACTGACTTCGGATCATTCTCTATTACCGGCTCACCTATATAATAAGCAAAACTTCCATCCCGGTTTCCTTTACCGCCTAATCCGGCAACAGCACAACAGTTGGTAATAGTGTACGAACCATCAGGTTCTTCTTTAATGAATTGTTTGATCAGGCCATTAAAACCACGTTCTGCAGCCATCTTATATTCCGAAGAAATATATCCTTTATTCACTGCTTTACACAAGAAATACACAAAAAGCGATGAAGCAGAAGATTCCAAATAGTTTCCTTTACGGTTATTTTGGTCAGTCACCTGCCACCATACCCCTGTTTCAGGATCTTGATATTTTACAATACCTTCGGCCAACATATTTATGATCGTCATTATACTGTCACGTCCTTCGAACTGCGCCGGCATATAATCCAATACATCCACCACGGCAGCGGCATACCAGCCTATACTGCGGCTCCAGAAATTGGGTGAGCATCCGGTTTCCTTATTTGCCCAATTTTGTGTCTTGCTCTCATCCCAACCATGATAAAACAAACCGGTTTTAGGATCATACGTTTTACGGGCAATCAGCTTTATTTGATTCACAATATCGGCATTGACCGTAGTATCCTTGAATACGTTACCATATTGAGCCAAATAAGGAGAAGCCATGAATATACCATCCAGCCACATTTGATGCGGATATATCAGTTTGTGCCAGAAGCCACCTTCACTGGTACGGGGCTGTTCGGTCAGTTGTTTACGAAGAGTATCCATCGCCACCTTATAACGCCCGTCTCCCGTCTTTTCATAAAAATCGAATAAAATCTTTCCGGCATTGATATTATCAATATTAAAAGAAAGATATTTCATGGTCTTTATCTTACCGTCAGTGTCTATCAGACTGTCTGCATATATTTTTGCATAATTATAATAGGCTGTGTCACCGGTGTGTTTCCATTCCTCCAACATGGATTTCACCACCAGTCCGTGCGTATAGCCCCAACGAGGCTTTTTCGCTTTTTCTATCATCCAAGGCTCAGGGAAACGTTGCATTTCCGACTGAGCCATACGTTCGCTCCATTTGATTTCTTCGGTCTGTTTAGGAGTGGCAGTACATGCACACATTCCACCTACCAGCAACAATGAGCAAATAATGTTTAATCCTGTTCTTTTCATATTTCTTCTTTTTACTATTTTTCATCCTTACAATCAGTGCAAGAATCATCACTTACCTAAGAATATATATTCTTCACCTGCTTTGGTTTCCAGATCATAAAGATAAGTTTTTTTCAACTCAACTTTATTCAATTTCGCTTCTTTATTTATAATCGGTTGCAAGATTTCGGGTATGGCATACAATTTATTCGGATTCTCCCCTTTTGCCGTTCTCAGCCCTTTGCCTGCCAGCGGATTTAAAGAACGCAAACGACAGTTCCCCCCATTACGGGATTTCACCACCAACCGGCTCACTTTACCATTCTTCCAACTCAAATCCAATTCAAAACCTCCACGAGCTATAATCCCGTTCACGCTTCCTTCTTTCCATTGCGCCGGCAATGCGGGAAGTAAATAAATAAAACCATCGTGGCTCTGCATCAGCATTTCTACGATACCCGCTGTACAACCAAAATTACCGTCAATCTGAAAAGGTGGATGGGCGTCAAACAAATTAGGATAAGTTCCTCCTTTTTTCTTCTCGTTACGTACGAGAGTCAACTGATCGGTTATCAGTTTATAAGCATGATCACCATCCAACAGACGAGCCCACAAACATACCTTCCATCCCATACTCCATCCGGTAGACGGATCGCCACGATGGATCAGCGAAGTACGTGCCGCATCAAACAATTCGGGAGTACGGTAAGGAGAAATCTGATTACTGGGGAACAAACCATAAAGGTGTGACACATGACGGTGTACATCCTGCGGATTGTCCCAATCTGTCATCCATTCCTGCAATTGCCCCCAACGTCCTATCTGCATGGGTGCCATTTCCTTTAAACGCTGTTCCAAATGGGTGGCAAATTCAGCATCCGTACCCAATAATCGGGCGGTAGTGATTATCTGATTCCATAAATCGAATATCAGTTGGTTATCCAAAGTACACCCGGCAGCCGTAGTCGCTTTTCCATTACTGCCCGCATGAGTATTCTCCGGAGAATTGCTCGGGCATACCACCAACCAATTATGTAACGGTTCCTTCACCATTATTTCATCAAAAAACTTACCGGCTTCTTTCATGATAGGGTAAGCCGAACGGAGAAACTCCATATCGCCTGTATAAAGATAACGTTCCCACAAATGACGGCACAGCCAAGCTCCACCCGTAGGCCATAATCCCGACGGAGCCTTGTCTATAGCTCCGGTAACACGCCATATATCCGTATTGTGATGCAATACCCAACCATCCGCCCCATACATAATCTTTGCTGACTCACGCCCTGTTTCACTCACTTCACGAATCAGCTGTATCAAAGGCTCGTGCAATTCGCTAAGATTCGTCACTTCGGCCGGCCAATAGTTCATTTCAACATTGATATTACAAGTATATTTACTATCCCAGGAAGGAAATAATTTATCATTCCAAATGCCTTGCAAATTAGCAGGCTGCCCACCCGGCTGTGAAGAACAAATCAACAGATAGCGGCCGAAACGGAAATAAGTAGCTACCAGAAAATCATCCTTCGTTTCCTTGAAATTCTGCACACGCATATCAGTGGTTACCCCTGCATATTTGTCTATACCTAAATCCAAAGAGACACGGTCCATATATTGCTTGAAAAAATCAACATGTGCCTTACGTGATGTCACATAATCCTTACTTACAGCCCGGCGCAGATAGTTCTTCGCACGCTCCACTTGGTTACCTGTTATATCCTTATAATTAGTAAAGTTGGTAGCAATGGAAATATAAATCACAGCCTCATCCGCCCCTTCTATACTCAAGACTCCGTCACGACAAGCCTGGGTCCCTCCTTGACTACGTGCAGTCATACGTCCCTGAAATTCGACTTTCCCTTTTAGCCCCTCATGCCAAGAAGATACGCCCGAAAGGGTAACCTCCTCCCCTTCCGTCGAGACCATCACATCCTGATGCGGAGTAGTAAGATTGGCATTACAAGTAATCTTTCCGGGTTGGCTGGCAGTAAGACGCACCATAACTACCTGATCAGCAAACGAAGTCAATGTTTCACGCTGATAAGTCACCCCGTCCACCTTATAACGTACAATGGTACGAGCTGAGTCCAGGCTCAGTTCCCTATAGTAATCGGAATAACGTGTATGCCCCGGAAAAGAAATATGCAGATCGCCAAACGATTGATAGGGCATACCACTATTGGTTTTCGCCATTATTTTCTCAGTAGCCAATGTTTGTGCTTCAAGATATTTTCCTTCGAACACCAACTGGCGCACTTTGGGAATATATTCCAACGCATTGGGATTAGCATTATTATTGGGACGTCCTGCCCAAATAGTTTCTTCATTCAACTGGATATGCTCCACACCGGGATTGCCGAATACCATCGCTCCCAACCGCCCGTTACCCAGCGGAAGTGCTTCAGTCCAAACTTGAGCGGGTTCATCATACCACAGTTTATATTCTTGTGCGGCAGCCTGCAAGTAAGAACTTGCCCATAACAGCCCCCCCACTATCCATTTTATTTTCATATTGATCTCTAGCTTTTATTAAAGGGAGACGAAAAATAAAGACGGATGTACTCTGTGGAAAGAAATAAAAAAGTAAATATCATGAAAAAACTTTCCCTAGTACCTCAACAAATCCGGCTTCTCTATTGTTATTAAAATAAAACCATCTTATAAAATTAGAACTATATGAAAATAGCAGAGATTAAAGGAAGAGAGATTTTGGACTCACGTGGTAATCCCACTGTGGAAGTGGATGTTATATTGGAATCAGGGATTATGGGCCGTGCCTCTGTCCCATCGGGTGCGTCAACCGGTGAACATGAGGCTTTGGAATTACGTGATGGCGACAAGACCCGTTACGGAGGCAAAGGCGTATTAAAAGCTGTAGAAAATATAAATACTCTTATCGCTCCGGCATTGAAAGGAATGGACTCTATGGACCAACGTGGTATTGACAAAGCCATGCTTGATCTGGATGGAACTCCAACTAAATCAAAACTGGGCGCAAATGCTATTTTGGGCGTATCCCTAGCCGTGGCAAAAGCTGCAGCCAATTATTTGGATATTCCTCTTTACAGATATATTGGCGGAACAAACACCTATATCATGCCTGTTCCAATGATGAATATCATTAATGGAGGCTCACACAGCGATGCCCCTATCGCTTTTCAAGAATTTATGATTCGTCCTGTCGGTGCTAAAACATTCCGTGAGGCCTTGCGGATGGGCGCAGAAGTATTCCATGCTTTAAAAGAGGTATTGAAAAAACGCGGACTAAGTACAGCCGTAGGAGACGAAGGTGGTTTTGCCCCTGCATTGGATGGCACCGAAGATGCTTTGAATTGTATCCTTGCCGCTATCGAAGCTGCCGGATATGAACCGTTTAAACATATCACCATCGGCTTGGATTGTGCTTCTTCCGAATTTTATCATGACGGCATCTATGACTATACCAAGTTTGAAGGCCCAAAAGGGGAAAAGCGCAGTGCCGCCGAACAGGTTGCTTATCTGGAAAAATTGAGTTGGGACTACCCCATTGATTCGATAGAGGATGGTATGGCAGAAAACGACTGGGAAGGATGGCGCATGCTGACCGAGCGTCTGGGCAATCGCTGCCAGCTGGTAGGTGATGACCTGTTCGTTACCAATGTGAAGTTCCTGGAAAAAGGAATCAGTGAAGGTTGTGCAAACTCTATCCTAGTAAAAGTAAATCAGATCGGTTCGCTGACCGAAACTCTGGATGCTATTGAGATGGCTCAACGTAACGGCTATACCACTGTGACCAGCCACCGTTCCGGTGAAACGGAAGATGCTACCATTGCGGACATCGCCGTAGCTACCAATAGCGGACAGATTAAAACCGGTTCACTGAGCCGTAGCGACCGTATGGCGAAATACAACCAGTTGCTCCGCATTGAAGAAGAATTGGGCAACCGTGCCGTATATGGATATAAAAAAATAGCACGCAATTTTAAAGCGTAAGCGGTTTGTATCCCCAATTCCATAAACGAAGAATGCCTCAAGACGGATCGTGATGATTCCGGCTTGAGGCATATTTTTGCACTATTATTTAATCACAACAGGGTTACAATGTTTTTCCTCCCATTCCTCCACCGTCATGGTTTCCGATGAAAAACTGATACCAATTCCCGTAACTTTGCACGTATCTGTCAGATAAGGCTTAGCATATCCTTTGTCCTCTATCTGCTGTAAAGCTTCAGCAGCCGTACTATCCAGTTTAAGCTCAAATATATATACATAATCCTTTGTTTCCAATATACAGTCCACTCTTCCTCTTGCCCGAGTTTTTTCCACATGCAATTGACAATATAGCTTTCTGCCGCCTCAGCTGTCTTTATCGAGCCGTGAAAATCATACGGTATTTCAGACCTTACACAGCCGGCATTCCACAACACAAGAATATTTTTCTTTCAATCCCTCCAAATTCATCCCCGTAAAATAATCCTCTATAAACTCCCATCGCTGCTCGTCACTTAACTTCGTATTGCCAAAGAACAGCCGGAACAACTCTATCTGTTCCTGGAATATTTTCTCATTATTCTCCAGCACACGGTTCTGATAGCCCTCCGAGGCAGCTTCCTTTTTCAATATCTCCGCATCACGAACACGCACTCCAACAGAAGGAACACCCCCCTCTACGGTAAAGTCCACCACATTGAGCATAGACAGCAAGTTGAGCAACATATTGAGATCGGAGAACGGAGTGACATAGAACAACAGCCGGTCTCCTTTCTTTCCTGTAATACGCTGGGCACACAACTTCTGGTAACGGGACAATAACAAATCAAAACCACGGGTAACGGTAAACATCAGTTTGTCTTCATCTTTCTTCTTGGCACTGGTGATGTAACTCACACTTCTGCCCTCCTCTACCCTGGACTCCAGTAACGAAGTGATAAAACGCTTGGCAGAAGGAACATCCATATCATACGCCGCAAAAATACTACGCAAATCGTCCTCCTCGAACTTTCCTTTATTACCATACAGACTCACCGTCAACAAATCTTTCAAACTCTTCAAGAGACTTGCCAGCTTGGAGCAGATATCCGCTGCACTCTCTTTTAACAAGACATCATGCTTCCCCACAGCAGCCGCACGAACTCCCTCAAAGAGATTTCCATTGTATAAATCGCGCTTAAACTCACGATACCCCATCTCCGAGAAACAATTTTCCCACAAAGATTCAAAAGCCACCTTATAGACCCCTTCAACCCCTTCCACGGGAACCATATACTGCTTGTATTTTTTACGGAAAGCGGCATCACCCGTCTTTTCCTGTACATAGCCATCGGCAAACAGAGTCTGTGAATTGATTTCAACAGGAGAACCGCCATGCCGGAAACTCAGATCCTCTTCTATCCATAACAAAGCCGTCTTGATGACTTGCTCCAAATCCGATTCATATTCCAGCTTGTTCTTTTTACGAGGCAGCCTCACTGCAAATTCAAAATCGGATAAAGAGATCTGCATTTCATCACTACAGCCTTTCATCAGATATATTTCCCATACTTTCTTCAGAATCATCCCCAACTGTTCCTGGGAGATGGCACCTGCAGAATGCAGGCGTTTCATATAATAAAAGTCGCGTTCATTAAAGTCCGTCGCTGCCACACCAGAAATGTTCTTATCACGGGCTGCACGGCCAATCTCCTGAATATAATCGACAAAGGTACCGGATGGAGCCACATGATACACACGGTCAATATCGCTGATATCCACCCCCATGCCAAAAGCTTTCGTAGCAACGATTATTTTTTTCTCACCCTCCTTAAAAGCTTGTATAATTTCGGCTTTTTGCTCTTTATCCTTTTTACCATAATAAGATGCCACCCAATGCCAGTTAGCCGGATACACCCAAGTCTTCAGTTTCATATCTATACCTCCGGCAAAAGGATAATAAATAATAGTCTTATGCCCGTCCAGAAAATCCTCCACCCGGGCGGCAACAGTACGTTGCTTGGCCTTATCGTAGGTCTCTCCCTCCTCTATGGTCATGGCGGTAATGTCAAAGCCAATATTTTCACGCTTCACCGTGCCCACGTACAAGGCACACGGAGCAAGATGCAACGACCGGATGGTATCAAAAATCATATCGTTCCCACCTTTGGGATTCCACACAGCAGTGGCTGTCAATGCAAAAACAGGGAATACATATCCCAACGCATTCTTTAAAGCTTCCAGATGACGCCCTAGAAACCAATAATCCACCCGGAACTCTTTACCCCAAGTAGTCACGGTATGAGCCTCGTCAACTACTACCAATCCAATGCGGCGTTCACCTACGAAATAACTAATATCATACGCCAACAATAATTCAGGGGAAAGATAAAAAAGATCAACCTCCCCGTCACGGACACGACGATATACTTCGTTCTTTTGTTCAGGTGAAAGATCGGACGAAGCATACGCCACACGTTCATATCCTAACTCCTGCAACGCCTCAACCTGGTCCACTATCAATGCTTTCAGCGGAGAAACCACAAGAGTAAGAAGCTTATATTCATTACCCAGATAAATGGCAGGGAGCTGAAACAACAATGATTTTCCAGCTCCGGTCGGAGCAGTCAGGAGCAAATTATGAACAGACGAATCACCCTTGATCCCTTTTTCAGCTTCCATGATGACTTCCTCAATTAATTGCCCTTGAGACAATTGCAATTTTTCCTTACCTTTGAACAAGTCATCATAAACTTCTAAATTACGGAAATCTTCATATCCGTACACTTCCTGCAAAAGAACCTTTACCGCTTCACGGCATTTAGACGGCAATACTCTTGCCGCAATCTGTGACTCTATCATACAAAAGAACTCTTAAATAACGGTTGTACCAACCTTAAAACTAATATCAGCGCAAATATAATAAAAAAGCGAGAAGAATGAAGATTTCTTCGTCCTTCTCGCTTTTCTGAGCCTCTTGTCGGATTCGAACCAACGACCCCGAGATTACAAATCACGTGCTCTGGCCAACTGAGCTAAAGAGGCGGGTGGGTAAGCTTACTATATCGCGCCGCTACAACCAACTACCTTTGCTGCGATCAAGCCCTGGAGGATTCATCAGGAGCTGGCCGTATAGGACTTACCCATTTTTGTTTTGCGAGTGCAAAGGTAGACATTATTTTCAAAACTACAATACTTTCGAATACTTTTTTTTGATTTTAGCAGAAAAAATACATTTTTCACCCATAACTATAGGACGGATTCCCGTAAAAGAAGTACTTTTGTGCACTTATTAATAAAGAATGACGAATTATAAACCGACTTTGCAGGAATGCGCCATGCGCTATGGTACGGGCATGGGTCTTTTATGGGCCTTCAAATTCATGCTCTTCCCACTAGGATTGAGAATACCTTTCCTACAATTACTTTTTATAGTCTTAACTATAGGAGTACCCTTTTTAGGATACATATTTGCCAAAAAGTTCAGAGAACGGCATTGTGGCGGAAGCATCACTTTTTCACGTGCGTTTCTATTCACTACCTTTATGTATATGTTCGCCTCTCTATTTGTAGCGGTAGTGCATTACATCTACTTCCGCTATATAGATGGCGGGTTCGTATTCGAGGCATACCGCTCCATCTTAAATCAGTTCAAAGAAACTGCCGGACCCGAACTGACAACCTCACTAAACCAATTTGAAGAAGCGATAGATTTACTGTCGGGACTTACCCCGCTGGAAATGACATTTCAACTGATATCACAAAATATGTTTTACGGGATGCTAATGGCTATCCCTACGGCATTGATCGTGATGCGTAAAAAGAAAAATGAATAAAAGATGGATATATCTGTAGTTATTCCTTTGTATAACGAAGAAGAATCTTTGCCGGAACTATTCGCATGGATTCAACGTGTAATGGATGCCAACCACTTCAACTATGAAGTTATTTTTGTCAATGACGGCAGCACCGACCACTCCTGGCAAGTGATTGAGAAACTACGCTCGGAATCGGACAACGTAAAAGGTATTAAATTCCGCCGGAACTACGGCAAGTCCCCTGCTTTGTATTGTGGTTTTGAAAAGGCGCAAGGTGATGTGGTGATTACAATGGATGCCGACTTGCAGGACAGCCCGGACGAAATACCGGAATTATACAGAATGATTACAGAAGACGGCTACGACTTAGTATCAGGATACAAGCAAAAACGCTATGACCCGTTATCAAAAACCATTCCGACCAAACTATTCAACGCCACAGCACGTGCCGTCTCAGGCATCAAGAATCTGCATGACTTTAACTGCGGACTAAAAGCTTATCGTCATGATGTTGTAAAGAACATCGAAGTATACGGTGAAATGCACCGCTATATCCCCTATCTGGCAAAGAATGCAGGTTTTCCTAAGATAGCCGAGAAGGTAGTACACCATCAGGCACGGAAATTCGGTAAAACAAAATTTGGCGGATTAAACCGTTTCTTCAATGGTTATCTAGACCTCATCACTCTGTGGTTTTTATCCAAATTCGGTATCAAGCCGATGCACTTCTTCGGGTTTATGGGATCATTGATGTTTATTCTTGGTTTCATTTCCGTCATTATCATCGGAGCAAACAAGCTATATGCCTTGTCACATGGTTTACCTTATATATTAATTACTGATTCTCCTTACTTCTATCTGGCCCTAACTTTGATGATTTTGGGAACCCAACTGTTTCTGGCAGGATTCATAGGAGAACTGATAGCCCGGAATGCTCCTGAACGCAATAATTATAAAATAGAGAAAGAGTTTTAAAATGAAGAGACTACCAGCCATTATCTTATTGCTCCTGATTACCGTAAGCACCTTGATGCAAAGCTGTGGGGAAAGCGATTGTCCGCTTACCACCAATTCCTTTGCCCATTTCGACTTTCTGGATGCAGAAACACACCAAGCTGTGAAATTCAGTCCAGCTTTTGACGTCACTGGATTTATCACTACCGATGTGATTGTACGTGACACACTGGAAGATGGAACTATTAAGGAAACTGTAGTAAAAGACTCATTGATGAATGACACGATATTCAATAAAGCGGAAAGCAGTATGAGCCTGCCTTTGAGTTATACATCAAAAACTACCTACGTATTGCATTATACGGAAAAGATGCGTGACACCATCATACTCATTCACCAGAATATCCCCTACTTGCAGAATATAGAATGTGGCACCATGATGTTTTATAAAGTGGAAGACATTAAATACACCACTTATAACTTAAAATCTATCGAGACTGTAAATCCGGACATCAATAATGAAGAAAAAAAGAATTTCAACATATATTACGTTGTTAACGCTACTGAGTAGTATGCTATTGTACAGCCCCACACTGGCGGCACAAGAAAAAAAAACAACCATAGAGGAAGAAAAGGTACCCTTCTATCAGGGAACTACTATCGGTATAGATATATTTGGCCTGGGAAGCAAAATTTTTGGAGGTGACATTACAAGTACAGAAATCAGCGTAGAGGTCAATTTGAAAAACCGTTATGTCCCCGTAGCTGAAATTGGATATGGAACCACCGACACTACTGATGACGGTACCAATATACATTATAAAGCCTCAGCTCCCTATTTCCGTATAGGTATGAACTACAACTTCTTTTTCAAGAAGCCCTATCTGCCTGGTTTTCTGTATGGAGGCATACGTTACGGATTCACCTCTTTTTCATACGATGTAGATGCTCCGACAATGAAAGACCCTACATGGGGATTTCCGGAAATCCCCTTCAGTTATGAGGGAGTTAAAACCACAGCAACCTGGGCCGAACTGCTGGCAGGAATAAAGGTAAATGTATACAAGAATTTCTATATGGGCTGGTCACTGCGCTACCGCATACGCATGAACATGAAAAAGACGGAACACACCGAGCCTTGGTATATTCCCGGTTTCGGAAAGAACAACTCGACTAACTTAGGAGTAACATACAGTTTAATATACAAATTACCATTTTAACTAATGACAACTTTAGAAATATGGCTCCTTGCCATCAGCCTTGCTATGGACTGTTTCACTGTTTCCATAACAAGCGGAATTATCATGCGTCGCATTTGCTGGCGCACTTTTTTTATTATGGCATTCTTCTTCGGTCTTTTCCAGGCCGTCATGCCGCTTATCGGTTGGTTTGCCGCCAGCCGCTTCAGCCACCTGATAGAGGATTACGACCATTGGATCGCTTTTGGGTTATTGGCATTCCTGGGAGGGCGTATGATTAAAGAGAGTTTCAGCAATGAAGACAAATGCTGCTTCGACCCCACTAAATTAAAAGTGGTTGTTACGCTGGCTATAGCAACCAGCATTGATGCGTTGGCCATCGGTATATCATTTGCTTTTGTAGGAATGAACTCTTTCACTTCCATTCTTTCTCCCATTGGCATCATCGGCTTTACCTCTTTTGTTATCTCAACATTAGGAAGTCTGATAGGTGTATTTTGCGGCAAGCGTTTCAACCTGCGCATGGAATTATGGGGAGGTTTGGTTCTGATTATTATCGGTGTTAAAATCTTAATAGAACATTTATTTCTTTCTTAACTAAAATACAGGTATGAATAAAAAAAAATTAGCATGGCAATTGCCGTTTCTAGCAATTCTGATAATAGGAACAATTATTATTCTAAAAAAGCAAGCACCTTTCCGTACGGATGAAGGCTTTGTATTCGGTACTGTATACAAAATCACCTACCAGTCCGAAGATAATCTGAAAGAAGAAATAGAAACCGAACTGAAGAAAGTGGACTACTCCCTCTCTCCTTTCAATCCGAATTCTGTAATCACCCGCGTAAACCACAATGAAAAGACAGAAGTTGACAGTTTTTTCGTACATGTATTCCATCTCGCAAAAAAAATATCCGATGAAACCCATGGAGCCTTTGATATCACTGTCGCACCTTTGGTAAATGCATGGGGATTTGGATTCAAAAAATCTACAGGAGTGGATTCACTGATAGTGGACAGCTTACGCCCAATGATAGGATATCAAAAAATAGACTTACAGAACAACCGGATAATAAAAAAAGACCCTCGTATAATGCTGGATTGCAGCGCTATCGCCAAGGGATTCGGAGTAGATGCAGTAGCAAGGCTATTAGAACGTAAAGGGATAAAAAACTACATGGTAGACATCGGTGGTGAAGTAGTGGTAAGAGGCAAAAATTCCAAAATGAACGCTTGGCGTATCGGCATAAACAAACCTGTAGATGACTCCTTGTCAGTAAACCAGGAGTTACAGACTGTACTTGCCATTAGTGACGTAGGTATGGCGACATCAGGAAATTATCGTAATTTCTATTACAAAGGTGGAAAGAAATATGCACATACCATAGACCCACGCACCGGATACCCAGTACAACATAGCATCCTGTCATCCACTGTCATTGCAAAAGATTGCGCCAGTGCCGATGCATACGCTACTGCTTTCATGGTGATGGGACTGGACTCAGCCAAAGCTTTTTGTGAAGCACATCCTGAACTGGATGCCTATTTTATCTGCTCGGGCGAAGGGGATAAATATGAAACTTATTTTACAAATGGGATGAAGAAATTTATCGCCAGCGAGAAATAGACATCAAAGAGGCGCATCAAAACATCGAACAACTATCATTCAAATGGAATGATACCGGAACTCACCACAGATTAATATCAATTTAACACAAAGCAGTTGGTTTCCAATAAAATATCTATGGTGAGTTCCGACATTATTATCTGCAAAGAAACAGCATATTACTGAGCTTTCTGAAACTGTTCTATCAACAAAGTCAGATTAGCCGTAAATAAACGCGCTGATATTGCTAACAAAATGATTCCGAAAAACTTACGAATAACATAAATTCCACCTTTACCCAAGAAACGTTCGATACGATCTGTCAACTTCAACACCACATAAACCCAAACCATATTCAATATCAAGGCTACAACAATGTTTACAGGAGCATACTCCGAACGAAGGGAAAGTAACGTAGTAAACGCCCCCGCACCTGCCAATAACGGAAAGACCAAGGGGACTAAAGTCGCTTCCTTGATAGGACCTTGATTCTTGAATATTTCGATATCCAAAATCATTTCCAAAGACATGAGAAAAATAACAAAAGCACCCGCCACGGCAAACGAAGCGATATCTACCTGAAATAACTTCAGCATCATATCTCCTGCATAAAAGAAACCTATCAATAAAGCAAAAGAAATGCCGGTAGCTTTATTAGCATTGACATTTCTCCCTTTCTGCTTAAGGTTCAATATAATAGGAATAGATCCGATAATATCAATGACAGCAAAAAGTACGATAAACGCACTTAAAAATTCTTGAAAATCAAATGATCCAAACATAAACTCCTCCTTTTTTGAATGCAAATATATTTATTTTTTATACAGCCCGCAAGTATTCTGCTTTTAAACATTAGGAGACGGTAAGAAACAATAAAAAAAATAAAAGTTCTCCCACCTATAAATAATAAATCTCGTTTTATCGTTACCTTTGTGTGTTAAACTATAACTTAACGAACATTAGAACTTATGGAAATAACAATGTATGATACACTTTTACAACTTCCTCTCTTCCAGGGATTATGTAAAAATGACTTCACCAATATCATAGGTAAGGTAAAGCTACATTTTCGTAAATACAACGCCGATGATATCATTGTGGAACAAGGAGCACCTTGCACTCAATTAATCTTTCTCTTAAATGGGGAGATAACCTCCCAAGCAACCGATAACCAACATTCATACTCCTTATTTGAAACTTTTGGAAGTCCTTTCGTTATAGAGCCCTATTCATTATTCGGCATGCAGACCAACTATACAGCGACTTACAAAGCACGTACAAATATTAACATAGTTACCATAGATAAGTTATTTGTATTAAATGAACTGAACAACTACGAAATCTTCCGCCTTAATTATTTAAATATTCTGAGTAATAGGGCACAAGTGGCATACGAAAAATTATGGAACAGCCACATAGGTAATACAGAAGAAAAAATACTGAATTTTTTAGTACTGCGTTCCATGAAGCCCGAAGGGAAAAAAATTCTTAAAATCAAAATGGAAGATTTGGCGAGTTTGATTGATGAGACACGAATCAATGTGTCAAAAGTACTGAATGATTTACAGGAACAGGGATTGGTACAACTTAGCAGAAAAGCAATCTCCATTCCGGCATTGGAAAAACTGACCGAAAAGAATAAATAATCAGGTAAAACCTCATAAAGATGAAAAGCACAGGCATTTCTGCTTGTGCTTTTTTATTTTTAACCTAACTATTTAATATACTTTGTTAAATAAGTAAATAGAATGAGGATAGTGATACTTTTTTTTAGCAAATTTGTAAGTCAAATAAAATAGTGCCATGACTGAAAATAAAAATCCATTTTTAAAACCCTATAACACTCCTCATGACACGGCTCCGTTCCATCTTATCAAGATAGAACATTATGAACCTGCCTTGTTGGAAGGAATGAAAGAACAAAATGAGGAAATTGATGCAATTGTCAATAATCCCGAAGCACCGACTTTCCAAAACACCATTGTTGCTCTGGAAAATTCGGGTGCGTTGCTAGACCGCGTAACTACTGTTTTCGGCAATTTGATGAGTGCCGAGACTAGTGACGAGATGCAGGAATTGGCAGAAAAAATGATGCCCTTACTGTCTGAACACAGCAACAACATCAGTTTGAATGAAAAACTGTTTGCCCGCATAAAAGCTGTATACGAGCAGAAAGACCAGTTGCAACTGAAAGGTGAAGACGCCCAACTGCTGCAAAAAACATACGACAGTTTTGTAAGAAGCGGTGCCAATCTGACCGGTGAGGCAAAAGAAAAGTTCCGCCAACTGAATACTGAATTAAGCATATTAACCTTACGTTTTTCTCAGAATCTGTTGAAAGAAACGAATAACTACGAATTGGCATTGACGAAAAAACAATTGGAAGGATTACCCGAAAGTTCATTGGAAAGTTATGCTCAAACAGCAAAGGACAAGGGAAAAGAAGGCAGCATCATTACATTGGATGCTCCCAGTTTTGTTCCTTTCATGAAATATTGTGACGACCGTTCACTGCGCAGAGAAGTCTATATGGCTTATAATACCCAATGTACACACAATAACGACTACAACAATGTGGACATCATCAAGCAATTGGTAAACATTCGCATGGAACTGGCTCATTTACTAGGCTTCTCCACTTTTGCCGAGTATAAACTGAAAAAGCGCATGGCCGAAACAAGTGATGCCGTATACAAATTGCTCAACCAATTATTGGAAGCCTACACCCCTGCCGCCCTAAAGGAAGTAGCAGAAGTAGAAGCATTGGCACGCGAAATGGAAGGCAATGATTTCCAGCTGATGCCATGGGATTGGGCCTATTATTCAGAAAAACTGAAAAATAAGAAATTCAATCTGAATGAAGAAGAGTTGCGTCCTTATTTTGAGCTTAGCCAAGTAGAGAAAGGCGTATTCGGTCTGGCTACCCGTCTGTATGGCATCACATTTAAAGAAAATAAAGAAATTCCGGTCTATCATCCCGATGTAAAAGCTTATGAAGTATTTGACAAAGACGGAAGTTTCCTGGCTGTACTTTATACAGATTTCCACCCCCGTGCCGGAAAACGTTCAGGTGCATGGATGACCAGCTATAAGGAACAGTGGATAGAAAACGGAGTCAACAGCCGCCCCCACGTATCCGTTACCATGAACTTCACCAAGCCATCAGCTGGAAAACCGGCATTGTTGACTTTCTCGGAAGTAAATACTTTTTTACACGAATTCGGACACGCCTTGCACGGAATGTTTGCCAATACCACTTATTCAACCATGAGTGGTACCAGCGTATACTGGGATTTTGTGGAGCTTCCATCACAAATTATGGAAAATTTCGCCACTGAAAAAGAATTTCTCAATACATTCGCCAGACATTATCAGACGGGAGAACCCATTCCTGCCGAACTGATTCAAAAAATTGTAGATGCATCCAATTTTAATGTGGCCTACGCCTGCCTACGTCAAATAAGTTTCGGCTTACTGGATATGGCATGGTACACCCGCCAGGAAACATTTGACGGAGATGTCCGCGCTTATGAAAAAGAAGCATGGAAAAAAGCGCAAATACTGCCCGGAGTAGAAGATACCTGCATGTCCGTACAGTTCTCACATATCATGGCGGGGGGATATTCTGCCGGATACTACAGTTATAAATGGGCGGAAGTACTGGATGCGGATGCCTTCTCCTTATTCAAGGAAAAAGGAATCTTCAACCAGGAAGTCGCTGCTTCTTTCCGGGAGAATATTCTCTCGAAAGGAGGAACGGAACATCCGATGGCCCTTTACAAACGCTTCCGTGGACAAGAACCCAGTATCCATGCCTTGCTGAAAAGAAATGGAATAATCAACTAAAAAACTAAACAATATGAAACTAAAGTCTATTCTTTATATACTGATGCTACTCCCCTTCTTATGGAGTTGCAACAATGAAGACGATGTAGAGGAAATCTTTGCAAGCGGCACATGGCATGTAGTGGATTTCTATGGTAAAGCCAATTGGGACAAACGGAACGGAGAGCCCAAATACAATGCAATGGCACACAACCCGGATAAGACTATCGCAGCCGAAGGAAGAAAAGCCTTGGATATCATTCATGGTTTCAACATTACTTTCAAAGCGGATGGCACTTTTACAGGAAGCATACAAAACGGAACCATTGAAGGCACATGGCAAGCGGATGGAAAAGACCGGACAGTAAACATAAATTTTACCAAGACTCCATCTTCAACAAGCTATAATAACGAGTTCATAGAAGCATTGAATAATGCAATATTTTATCAAGGTGACAGCAATGTTTTATTGCTAGCTCCCGAAGGGAAAAAAACTTATATTCAATTTGCACATAATAAGCAAGACTGAAATAATGGAAACGAAAGAAGAAAAACAACTCAAACTCGACAAACGATACATCCGCATGGCTAGTATTTGGGCGGAAAATTCATACTGTGAACGCCGTCAGGTAGGAGCATTAATCGTAAAAGACAAGATGATCATCTCCGACGGATATAATGGAACTCCTGCAGGATTCGAAAATGTATGCGAAGATGACAACGGAGTCACCAAGCCTTACGTGCTACACGCCGAAGCGAATGCTATCACCAAAATAGCACGAAGCAACAACAGCAGTGACGGAGCAACCATGTACGTCACCGCATCTCCTTGCATAGAATGTGCCAAACTCATCATCCAAGCAGGAATCAAACGTGTAGTTTACTCAGAAAAATACCGTTTGGAAGACGGGCTTGATTTATTGAAACGCGCAAATATTGAAGTAATCTATATCAATCCCAATGAATAATAGCAAATAAAGATATGAGCAAACATCGAACATCCCGTTTTATGCCGGTAATCGTTGCGGTAAGCATCGTAGCCGGAATATTGATTGGAACTTTTTACGCCAACCACTTTTCAGGAAACAAATTAGGTATCATTAATACTTCATCCAACAAACTGAATGCATTATTGCGTATCATTGACGACCAATATGTAGATACAGTAAACATGGGTGAACTGGTGGAAGATGCTATGCCGCAAATTCTAGGCGAGCTGGACCCTCACTCTTCTTATATTCCGGCAAAAGACCTGGAAGCTGTAAATTCTGATTTAAAAGGGAGCTTCAGCGGAATTGGTATCCAGTTTACCATCCAGCAAGATACCATCCATGTAAACAGTGTCATCCAAGGCGGACCATCAGAAAAAGTGGGCCTAATGGCAGGAGACCGCATTATAGAAGTTGATGACAGTGCCTTTGTAGGAAAAATTGTCACCAACTATGAATCCATGAAAAGACTGAAAGGTCCCAAAGGCAGTGAGGTAAAACTTGGCGTTTTTCGTCCGGGAGAAAAAGAAACTTTACACTTCACCATTGTTCGTGGTGACATACCGGTAAAGAGTGTAGATGCCGCCTATATGTTGAATGACAAATTCGGTTACATAAAAGTAAACAAGTTTGGTGAAACAACTTATCCCGAATTATTGATTTCATTAGCCAAGCTAAATCAGGCAAACTGCGAAGGAGTGGTAATCGACTTACGCGGTAATACCGGCGGATATATGGGTGCAGCAATCCAGATGGTAAACGAATTCTTACCCAAAAACAGACTCATCGTTTATACACAGGGACGTAAGTCTCCACGTGAGAACTATACATCCAACGGAACCGGAAGTAGCCAGAAAATGCCTATTGTCGTATTGATGGACGAAGGATCGGCTTCTGCCAGCGAAATTTTTGCCGGAGCTATCCAGGACAATGACCGAGGGACAATCATCGGGCGCCGCTCTTTCGGAAAAGGGCTAGTACAACAGCCTATCGACTTCAGCGATGGTTCAGCCATCCGTCTGACAATTGCCCGTTACTATACTCCGTCAGGACGCTGTATACAAAAACCGTATGTAAAAGGTAATGACGCAAATTATGAAATGGATATCCTGACCCGTTACGAACACGGAGAATTTTTCTCACAGGACAGTATCAAACAGGATCAAAGCCAAATCTTTGAAACTTCTTTAGGCCGTCCTGTATATGGAGGTGGAGGTATTATGCCCGATATCTTTGTACCGCAGGATACTACCGGTGTGACTTCCTATTATCGTATGTCCGTTAACCGCGGACTAACCATCCAGTTTGCTTTCCAGTATACGGACAACCACCGTGCCGAAATGCAAAAATATGAAACAGAAGAAAGCCTGTTGCAATATTTGAAACATCAGAACATTTTGGAACAATTCGCCCGTTTCGCTGAAAGCAAAGGGTTAAAACGTCGCAACATATTGATGTACAAATCACAGAAACTATTTGAAACAAATTTATATGGAAACATCATTTATAATATGCTGGGCATGGAAGCTTATATAGAATAC